>Ga0209737_10000197_pt1 | contig 54283 bp, 54 predicted proteins | sample TergutCu122P3_FD_187284 | JGI IMG/M metagenome (GOLD analysis project Ga0209737, IMG submission 187284) | Cubitermes ugandensis P3 segment gut microbial communities from Kakamega Forest, Kenya - Cu122 P3 (SPAdes) (version 2) | ecosystem: Host-associated > Arthropoda: Insects > Digestive system... | reverse complement strand
ACCTCCATGCCTTATTATAACACATGGTGCTACATATTGCTACTATTAATTTTATAAAATTTGACAAAAAAATAAGCCTGTAATAAGGCTTGCGGGGATTTTGGGTTACTCAACTGTCAAACGACCGGGTAAAAATCAAGGTTAAAAATTCAAGGTTGATTTAATTCGATTTTGTGTTATTATTTAAGTGTTATTTATTAATTTAATAATCTTATAGGACACCGGAGGAATTTTATGTACAAGAAATTGGAGTCTGTACCTAACTATCCAAGGATAGAGCAGGAAATACTTGATTTTTGGCAAAAAAATAATATAAAAAAGAAAGTATTAAACTTTAACTCGGATAGTGATAAGGTGTTTTCATTTTATGAAGGACCACCTACTGCAAACGGAGAACCCCATGCCGGTCATGTATTGACTAGAAGTTTAAAAGACGTTTATACACGTTTTGCTGGCATGAACGGATACTTTGTACCCCGAAAGGGTGGTTGGGATACACATGGGTTGCCTGTAGAAATAGCAGTCGAAAAATCATTAAACATTTCCGGAAAACACGAAATAGAAGAATTTGGTGTAGAAAAATTCATTGCTGAATGTAAAAAAAATGTTTGGCTGTGCATTGATATGTGGAAAGAATTCAGCGATGCAGTTGGCTATTCTCTTGATCTTGAGGAGGACTGCTATAATCCTTACGAAAATTATTTTATAGAAAGTATATGGTGGTCACTTGATGAGTTTAACAAAAAAGGTCTTTTATATAAAGGATATAAGGTTTTACCTTCTTGTACAAGTTGCCAAACTGCACTTTCGAGCCATGAAGTAGCGCAAGGATATAAGGATAAGACAGATATAACCGTAACAGTAAGAGTATATTGTGAAGAATTGAACGCATATTTCCTAATATGGACAACCACACCTTGGACTTTGCTATCGAATGTTGGATTATGCGTAAATCCTAAAGAAGAGTATTCTCTTGTTGAAGATAAAAATAAAGATAGATATATTCTAGCGTCAACCTTAGTCTCACAAAACTTTAATGAGGAACCGACCATTATAGATAGATACAAAGGGAGCGAGTTAGAAGGTAAAAGGTATGTTCCACCATTCGAAAGTTGTTCTGATAAATCAGAAACAGGTTATCGGGTGGTTAGTGATTCGTATGTAACAATGGATTCAGGAACTGGGATAGTCCATATATCTCCAGCATATGGTGAAGATGATAATAAAGTGGCACATAAGTGGGATTTACCCTTTTTACATCTAGTTGACCAATCTGGTTTTTTCACAGAGGAAGCTAAGAATTATGCAGGAAAACATATTTTTGACGAAAGCAAAAACATAATCTTAGATCTAAAAGAAAATGGTAAGTTATTTTCAAAAAACAAGTTCACACATAATTATCCACACTGTTGGCGGTGCAATTCACCGTTAATATATTTTGCTCGTGATGCCTGGTTTTTAAAAACGACCTCATATAGAGATGAGTTACTTGAAGGTAATAATGCAATAAATTGGTTTCCTAAATCATTTAAAGATGGAAGAATGGGTAATTTCATAAAAAATAATGTTGATTGGTGCCTTAGCCGAAATCGTTTTTGGGGTACACCTTTAAATGTATGGCAGTGTGAATGCGGTCATTACAAAACTATCGGAAGTATTGATGAGTTAGTGAGACTTTCAGGATGCGATAGAAATATAGAACTCCATAAACCTTACATTGATGCAGTTATGATACCCTGCGAAAAATGTGATAAAACAATGAAAAGGGAAAGTGAGGTTATTGATGTTTGGTATGATAGTGGTGCTATGCCATTTGCTCAGCATCATTATCCCTTTGAAAATAAAGAAATATTTGAAAGAAGATATCCAGCAGATTTTATATTTGAAGGCTATGATCAAACCCGCGGATGGTTTTATAGTTTAGAGGCGGTAAACATAGGGTTATTTAATGCTCCTCCTATGAAAAACTGTCTTGCGAATGGCATGATTTGCGATGAAAATGGACAGAAAATGTCAAAGCGTAAAGGGAATTACACCGATCCTATGGAGTTCATCCGTAAATATGGTGGTGATACTGTCAGATTTATGTTTTATACTAATTCTCAACCTTATAACGATGTAATATTTAGTGAGAATTTATTAATAGAGACGCAACGTAAATTTATGAATACTATGTATAGCAGCTTTGCCTTTTTTGTTCTTTATGCAGAAATAGATAATTTTAAGAGTGCAGATGTTAACATAGATATTTCACAACTTACTATTATGGATCGCTTTATCTTGTCAAAATTAAATACCTTAATTAGAAAAGTACACAAAATGGTTTCTGAATATATGGCAACAGAAGCTTCCAGAGAAATTGCTGCTTTTGTGGACGAATTATCTAATTGGTATATTCGGCGAAGCCGTAAACGTTTTTGGGCTGAAGGAATGTCTGATGATAAAAGAGCTGCATTAAGCACATTATATACAATAATCTCAACCCTAAGTAAAATATGCGCTCCATTTATTCCTTTTATAAGTGAAGAAATCTATCAAACAATAGAGCGGCCATTTACTAAGAACTCACCAGAAAGTATTCATCTTTGTGCATTCCCTAAACCGAATATGGAATTAATTGATGATGATATTGAACGTGAGATGGATATTGCATATAGATACTGTGAGTTAGGAAGAAGTGCTCGTACAGCAGCAAACTTAAAAATACGCCAGCCGTTAAAGAAAATGTTTATAAAAAATAATGAATCAGACGCACTTATGCCAGATGAATACAAAGAAATTATTAAGGATGAGTTAAATATAAAAGAAATAATTGAAAATGAGGATATCAACCAATATGTTGTTTATTCGCTAAGACCACAGTTAAAGACTCTTGGACCGAAGTACAATAAACTCATTGGCGCCATAAAAGATTATTTGGTATCATGTGATGCATCAGAGGTTGTAAAAATAGTAATGAATGGGGAAACACATCAAACAGTTATTGATGGTACTCAAATATTATTCAACAGAGATGATTTATTGATTTCCACGTCAGAAATGGAAGGTTACTCAGGAGCCAGTGATGAAAAGTTGTCAATAGTCCTTGATATTAGTATTTCTGATGAATTAACTGAGGAATATTATTGCAGGGAATTTGTTTCTAAAATTCAAGCATTAAGAAAGGCTCATGATTTTGACATAATGGCGAAAGCAAATGTTAACATTGATGGTGATAGCGAAATAATTTCAATTTTATTAAAGCATCATATGCAGCTAAAAAATGATATTTATATGTCATCGCTAACTACTGGAAAGCCAAGCGGTGTTCAAGAAAATATTTCCATTGACGATTATGTAATTCATGTTTCTATATCAGTTTAATATAATTCAATATATCTTGGAGGAATAGATGGACAAAAAATATGATTTTAATAGAATTGATAAAGAAATGCAACAATTATGGATCAAAAATAATACATATGTATTTAATCCGGATATGACTGGAAGTTTATATTCTATAGATACGCCTCCCCCTACGATAAGTGGGGCACTTCACATCGGACATATCTTCTCTTATACTCAAGCAGAAATTATTGCACGTTATAAAAGAATGTCAGGATATAATGTATTCTATCCTTTCGGGTTTGATGACAATGGTCTCCCGACAGAAAGATTAGTTGAAAAAGAAGAAAATATAATTGCAAGAGATTTAACTCGTGAGGAGTTTAATGCTAAATGCATTGAGAAGATTGACAAATACACTGATGAGTTTAAGGAATTGTGGAAGTCATTGGGTTTTTCCTGTGATTGGAATCTACAATACAATACTATATCAAGTGATGTATGTCGTCTTTCACAAGGAGAGTTTTTAAAACTAATAACAAGCGGAGATGCTTATGTGAAAAAAGCCCCAATAATTTGGTGTACGTCTTGTCAAACATCAATAGCACAAGCAGAACTTGATGATAAAACATTAAATTCAGTTTTCCATACTATTATATTTAAGCATGATAGTAAAGATATTCATATTGCGACAACACGCCCAGAATTTTTGCCTGCTTGTGTTGCAGTATTAGTAAATCCTCAAGATGAACGGTATAAATATTTGATAGGATGCGAGCTTAGCGTTCCAATATATGGGAAAAAAGTTAAAGTAATCGCAGATGATGATGTTTTAATTGATAAAGGTACAGGTGCTGTAATGTGCTGCACTTTTGGTGATTCAACAGATATTGAATGGGTTAGAAAATATGATCTACCTATTCTGGATATAGTTACATCCAATGGACGCATAGAGAGTGATATTGCACATATTGGAGGGCTTTACTTGAAAGAAGCTCGTAAGGTATTGGTTACAATGTTACAAGACAAAAATTTATTAGTTGAATCAAAAAATATTGAGCATTCAGTATCCGTTCATGATAAGTGTTCCACGCCTAGCGAAATAATCTCATCAACACAATGGTATATTTCTACTCTGAAGTATAGGGATGAACTACTCAAGTATGGCGCAAAGATAAAATGGTATCCTGAATATATGAAAAAAAAGTATGATATTTGGGTAGAGAATTTAAAATGGGATTGGTGCGTTTCAAGACAACGATTTTTTGGAGTACCCATTCCTGTTTGGTATTGTAATGATTGTGGAAAAATTATTCCTGCACTTGAAGATCAATTGCCAGTCAATCCTATATCTGACAAACCACCAGTTGAGAAGTGCAAATGTGGTTGTTCTGGATTTACAGCCGAAACATCGGTTTTTGACACATGGGCGACATCATCTCTCACTCCCAAAATTGATGAAGCATTAGCACGTAAAGCTGGGTATAAAGGCGAATTTCTACCATGTTCCATGAGAACACATGCTCACGAAATAATACGCACATGGTCTTTTTATACAATATTAAGGAGTTTTTTACATGACAGAAATATCCCTTGGCAAGATCTTATGATATGTGGTTTTGTGCTTGCAAAAAAAGGTGAAAAGTTGAGTAAAAGCAAAAACAACTCTATTTACAATCCCAAATCACTATTAGAAGATTACCCAGCGGACATGATTCGATTTTGTGCTGCTAGTACAAAACTTGGAACAGATACTTACTTTGCCGAAAAGGAACTTGATGATGCAAATCGTATGCTCACTAAGGTATGGAATGTGTTTAAATATGTGTTATTGCAGTTAAAAGACTTTATACCGGAAGAGCCAGAAACCTTGCTACCTGTCGATAAATGGATTATTGAAAAAGCAAGAAAAACAATGGCAGATGCTCAGAAGCAATTAGATGATTATGAGGTGGGTCTCGCAAAACAAACAATAACTACATTTTTTTGGGATGATTTTTGTGGTAATTTTGTAGAAATTTCAAAGACTCGTATTTATAATGAAGATTTATATGGAAAAGATATGTCAAACTCAGGTAAATATGCTTTATATACATCATTCTTATATATTCAGAAAATGTTAGCAATTTATATGCCTCATATAACAGAATTTATATATCAGGAACTTTATAAAAATCATGAAGATGCTGTATCACTACACCAGTTATATTGGGATAAGGATTGTGAACCAGATATTAGTATTCTCGAAGTTGGTAATACATTGTTAGATATTATATTTGAGATAAGAAAGTATAAATCGGAGCGTAATCTTTCGTTACGCACCCCAATTAAGAAGCTGCACATTTATGTGCCTCAAAATGTACATTTCGATATATCATCAGAATTTGTTGATATAAAGGAAAGCGCAAACGCTGAGGAATTATTAATTGATGTTGGTGATTTAAATGTGGAATTGACATTACAGGATGAAAATGAAAATTAATTTATATAAAGAGGCTTAGTATGCAGGACGAATTTGGAAAAATCATCAACAGATGTTTTGATGAATACCGTAAAATAAATTGTTGTAATCCACAGAGAAATCATGAGCGATGTAGCTTATATATTAAGGGATCTCGTCCATGTAAAAACAAGTCTTCTCTATACAATTGCTTTGATGAATTCACTAAAAAACCTGGATTATTAGTGAATTGTTTGAAAGGTAAAAATTTACCAAAAATAAATTCGCTTAATACAATATGTGATTTTTTTCAGATTAGTCCGGATGTATTTTTCCCAGAGTTATTAGATAATAAAGTGTTAAATGGTGGTAATACGAAAATAAATGATGATGATGTATTAAATTTATGTGGTACATACTATGTTTATCGTAAATCACCCAATTACACGTCTGTATCAATACAGGATAGCCAAATAAAAGGTTTGAGAATAGGTGTTTTATCAATAGTACCTAGTTTTTCGAGTAGAATAGCAGGGCACAATTCGCTAAAAGCATTTATTTGCTTTAAGCATTTTCGGAATGAAACTAACACAAGTGATCCATTACTAAAAAAATTCATTTCAGTATTTGAATCAAAGTTTTTGTATGAATATCTAACAGAAATGTATTTTTATGATATTGATTGCATTAATGAGTACAAAAAACTAGGAAGCATATATTATGGTGGTAATGTGTCTATTAACCATAATGGATTGTTTTTTGATTTGCCCTGTATAAACGAATTCGATAAAATTAGTATTTTTATGCCTAATACATTTCAGCCAATACTTGAGTCCAATAATCATAGATGGAAAGGTGGTTGTGGCATGATGCTATCAGTATCATTTGATGAACAAGAAAATGAAGAAAGTATTTTTAGACGAAAAATTGTAAATGAAAAAATATTTATAAGTAGAAAAAATATATTTACATATAATAAAAAAGAAAAAATTAATATCATTGATCGGTATTTTAAAGAAGACAATGGAAAAATTGAAAATAAAGATCAGATAAAATTTGATAAAATCATATCTAGCTAGTACATCAAGCACATCGACAATCATGTCTTAAATAATATATTCAATATAAATATCTGAATTTGGGAAAACTTTCCTATTTTATGTAAAATTCTCCTGTTTTAAGCGAAGCATGCTCTTTTCAAAAAATTATTTTGATGTAAGATTTAAGTAAGTTAGTTATTGTTATCAAATCGAAAGGAGGTAAAATTGATGGATCACCAAGAATGGGTAATGGAAGTTGAAGATTTTGAAGTAGCTGGTTGTGCGATTAACGGTGACTAGGATTCAAGCGAGAGCCGTCACATATGTAAATTCGTGCGGCTCTCATCTTTCAAGTTTTGAGGAGAAAACGAATGGAGCAAAAAAAAATACATAAAATTAGAGATGATTGTAGATTAGAAATGAATGAGGAGCTTAAACGAAATATAGAGGGGCGAATTTTGTTTGCTTACTCTGGTGGAGCGGACAGTACTGCTTGTTTATTTTTTCTCGAAAAAGAATGCCGATTATTAGGAGTGGGTTTAGATGTATTCACTATTGATACGGGATGTAAAGGCCATATTACAATGCAGAACATCTTAAATTGTACAAAAAAAATATTAAGTTGTAATTCTAATAGTACATTTAAGATTTATGATTATAAAGAAAGAAAATTTTATAATGATATTATTAGCGAAACGTTTGATGCACCAAGGTCTATGATGGAAATATATAAACAATGTTATGAAGATAGAGTAATTCCTTGCGGGAGATTATGTAATTCGATAATGGATTCATTATATATGGAAATATTGCAAGAATTTAATACCTCAAAGCTTTTTACTGGTGGAGACTCACCAAAGGTAAATTCCCAAGGAAAGTACACAATATTTTGGAAAAAACAGAATGGTTTATATGTAGTTCGTGTAGGTGCAGGTTTTGGAATAACAAAAAAAATGGTAAATAATACCATTATAGAAAACAATATTCCGTGGATAAATCCAAAATGCGGAGGCTACGATACCGATTGTCTTATACCAGGTGCGGTATTTAGTTCCATATTTAATGGTAGAGAAAGTGTGTCATATAGTGAGCTGCAAGAAAAAGCACCGATTATTATAGAATATCTTAATGAGCGTGAGGAATTTGGAATATACGCGCCTGATGAAATACAATATTGTTTTAAAAATTTAGATATATCATCAAGCGAATCGTTCAAGGAACTAATGGATATATTTAATAATATCTAAGAATTTGAGAGGAAAATAATATGCAAAGCATTACTAAGATTACTAAGCAGACGGTATGGAAAGAAAAGAATGGTATATATGCAGTTTATTGTAATTATCATTTGACGTTTTTAAAAGGTAATTCAGCATATTATTTTACTAAGATTCTTAATGGCAGTACTGAGGATGTCCCTACAGATTTTATTGCATATTTGGCAAAGAAAGGGATTGTGCATGAAATTTAATGAAATAAATGGATTTACAAAGCGAGAAATATATGAATTGATGTTCTCTCGTCCAAGTTTTGCACAACTTGAACTAACCAGGAATTGTAATCAAGATTGCGCATTTTGTTTTAGCAGATGTAGCTCTAGTGTAAGATTTTTAGAATTGAAACCAGAACAGTGGATTTATATTATTAATAATCTTTCTGAGATTGGAGTTGCTACTATTCATCTGACAGGTGGAGAGGTTTTGCTATATCAAGGTATTATTGAAATTTTAGAGGAAATTAAAGTATTAGGTCTAAAATCACATATAAATACTAATGGTTTGATAGATACTACTAACATAATACCATTAACTGATGAAATAGTATTTTCGGTTCACGGTTTACGAGATATCCATAATGGTATTGTTGGAAATAGTAATAGCTTTAATTCAGTTATTGATAATATTGAAAGATGCAATAAGGCTGGTATAGATGTATACCTAAATACTGTAATGACAAAAAGTAATTTTGGAGAAATAGAAAACATATTCAACTTTTTCCAATCTCATTACGACATAAAAAAATACTCATTTACATTAGGAGCAAAATCAAATAATGGTTTGGAATTTGCTCATGAGTTCATTGTACCTACAGAAGAAAACCTTAAGCAATATTTTAATGCTTTAAAAAAAATTGGACGCGATAAATTGGTTTTGAAGCATTCAATGCATACCCTATTCGAGTTTAGTCCTGACGATGTAAACTCTATAGAACTGCCAATTTGTGCGGCGGGCAAAGATAAACTCGTTGTAAAATATGATGGTTCAGTTTATCCGTGTAGTTTTTTTCAAAATGATGATTATTACTGTGGTAATTTACTTCAAGAAGAAGCGGATGCTATATGGGATTTAGGAAAAGGGTTTTTAAAGTTTAGAGAATTAATTTATGATGAGAAAATATGCATTGAATGCCAAGGGTGCAAAAAATTGACAAAATGCTTCGGAGGTTGTCGTATATGGACGAAAGCATATATTGAGAAAGGAGAGATTTATTATGACAGAGATTACAGATGTGAAATCTTACATTCATCTTGCTGAGATAGAAATTACATATAAATGTAATTTAGATTGTGAACATTGCTACAATAAGCAAGATCGAGCAAAGCGAGATATGAGTTTTGAGAATATCATTAGATTGATTCAGGAGTTATCAAATGAACCTATACAGAAACTTGTCATTACGGGTGGAGAAGCAAGTTTGCATCCTGATTTTGAGAGACTTTGCAATTATATAAAAGATAATCGAAAAAAATCATTCAGTAATGTGCGTCATTTTGTTCTGCAATCAAATGGATTTATTGAAAAATATTCTATTGAGCTTCTAAAAGCATTTGATATCATGCATTTAAGTTATGATATAGATGAAAATGAACTAAGGGATATAAACTCATCTAATATTGAAGAACTAGCTGAAAAATTAAATAATGAAGGTTTGTTTGCTTATCTCTTTTGCACATTGCATAAGAAAAATATTGCTTTTATTGATTCAATAATTGAGAGGGTAGTATCAAAAAAATTATATACTGCATTTAATTTTTGCGTTGATGCCAATTCTATTGACCCATCATTTATTTTATCTAATATAGAAAAGCGTGACTTAACTATAAAATTAATTGAGTGTGAGAAAAATGAATATATTAGAGTTTTTAAGCACCCATATGCTGCCATAATAAGGAACAACCAAAGTAGTGGCTATATAGGTAATAAGGGAGGGTGTACTGCAGGAATAGCAAGTCTAATTCTTGATAGTGAAGGAGAACTTATGCCGTGCCCATTCTTACGTATAAAATGTGGGAATGTGCTTAAAAAATCAATAAAATATGTGTGGCTTAATTCTAAGGAGTTGAGTTTGATTAGAAACAGGGGAAAATACAATAAATGTGGAGATTGCCGATTTGTTTCGTATTGCGGTGGCTGTAGAGGAAGTGCTTATAAAATAACAGGGAGCTTGATGGGGCAGGATAACGACTGCTTTGTCGATATACACATATGAAGATTTTTGATGGACATACACATATAACGGTTGGTAAATGTGATTATTTGGCATTGTTTAACTATGATATATTATCACTAATAACTGATATGAAAATAAACAACGTTGAAAAATCAATCGTATCAGCTAATCCCTTTGTTAAATCGGTCTTTTGTCCTAATGATTGCAGAGTTACTTGTGTTTATGCATCTGAAAGCGATTATAAATTATGTAGTCAAGATTGCCGTTATAAAAATAAGCATAGGACAAAGATCAGGATTGTTAAGATAGATACTGAAGAGTTATATTGCTCATGCTGTGGCTACGTAATCTATTCAGATAATGATCCATATCGCTACTTAAATGATGAGCTAATTAATGAAACATCAAATTATGAAAAAATTATCCCTTTATGCTCATTGCCATTACTTAAAAAAAATCAACAGAATGAAATTGAGCGATGTGAAACAATATATAAAGATAGATTTGCGGGTTATAAAATTCATATCAATGTAACAGGAAGAAGATTTACCAATTATGAGATACCCACTAAGAAAACACTTTTATTGCATACAAATGGAGATGAAGATGGAGTACATAATTATATTGAGTTGGCTTCAAGACAACAAGGTAACATAGTACTAGCTCATGGATTTTTGTTTGGTTCTGATAATTTGAAGAAATTATCGAAATGTGAAAATATTTATATTGATATTTCAGCTATGTCTGCTTCAAAATCTGCTAACGGTTATCATAATTTGAAGGCTCGGACTTACGAAAATGCAATTAAAAAAATATTAGATAAATTTGACTATACTAGAATTATATTTGGTAGTGATGCTCGGTTTTCACCCATGGAGCGAGAATTAGAAGATTTCCTTAACACAGAATTGACTTTAAACATAAAAAAAACAATCCTTTATGATAATGTTGTAAACGCATATAAATTATGATTGACTTAAACTTGATGCAAATGGAGGGAATGTGTTATGAAAAAAGAAAAAATACAAGAATTCATTTTACAAGCTAGTATAATTAGGAAAGAAGAATATAAGACTCCAAGCCCAGGTCTTATTATTCCGGATTATGTTTTCGGACCGAAATATGATAAATGGATGAACTCAATCAAAATATTTGCACAGAGGAATTTAAAAGAACACGAATTGTATGAAAATATAATCAAAGCATACAGTATTCGAAGTTCTAATTCTCTTACTGCGCTAGATGATATGCTCGGTTATCTTGAAACGATTTATAGCGACGATGAGTTTTTTATAGACGATGCTTTGAGAATCAGCGGAGAAATAATGAGTGATAAAAATCAAAATGTTATATTTATAAGTCATAAGTCTGACGATAAGAAATATGGTCATGCCATTGCTAAACTTTTTCGTGGATTAGGTGTTAAAAACGAACAGCTTATTTATACAACTCATCCACTACATAAAATACCGCTTAATAAAAATATTTATGAATATCTAAAAAGCAGATTGAGCTCTAATACTTATATGATATTTTTATTGTCAGATATTTATTTTACTAGCTCGCCTTGCTTAAACGAGATGGGTGCGGCTTGGCTGGTTCATAGTGATTATACAATTATTTTTGTTCCTGGTTTTGATTTTCAAAATAAGAAATTTATTGAATGTGCTTTAGATAATAAGCAAATGGGTATATCTTTAGATGGTTCAGAAATGTTCAAGCAAGGTACTATTGAATTGAGGGATAAAATAATATCTATGTTTGATTTAAGTGTCGATGATTCTAGTTGGCAATATTTATTTGATGAATTTATTAGTGAAATAAAATAGGAAAAACATATAAAAAGATTATGTGTCATCTGCGTATGACATTGCAATTGAGTATAATACATGTGTTCAGTTGGTTTCACATAAATTTTAACGATTAGTAAAATATTAAAATTACTTTACCGCTAATAGATAAGCTCGGAGGGGTATTTTGAATTGATTGGATATGCGAAGAGGAAGAAGAACAGTGAGAAGCATTCGTTGTACAATAAGGGGTAAAGAAAAAGATGATACAAAAAATGAAGGGAAGATTTTGGTTTCTCAAATTTTTTACTTAATCCAAAAGGAAAGTTATGAGAAGGGAATCAATAAAATAAAGGGACAAATAAACCGGGAGAATAAATCAGCTTCACTTTTTGATTTTGGCAAGAATGCGTCGTTATCTATGAAATATATTAGCTCTAAGACAGAAGCATTAATTGAAATGGAAATTTATATGAATAATAATTTAGATGAAAATTATAAAATTATTTTACGGAAGAAGTCAGATTATAAATTTAAAATTCGCATTACAAATGGAAAATATGACTGGGTTTTACCATATATCCCATTAGGGAAAGAGGGACCATTTGGTGATGAAGTTTGGGATTGGAGGTGGACTAAAAAAACAATTGCGCATAATTTTCGGGGACTTTCAATGGAAAAAGATGCATTGAAAATGTTAAGATTTGCATATGATTATTTAAAGGGTTATTTTGTGGAGTAATCAAACTGTGCGAGGTAAAAGTATAAAGAGCAAATTTTATCGTAGCATTGAAAATGATAAGCTTACAGTTTGCATAGTTTATGATTACACATCAAAAGATGTACACATAAAGATGAGTCATTTAGAACTTCGCACCACTGGAGCGAGGTTATTGAAGTTGTGCGCCCAGCATGGGCGCAATCTCATGGGTGAAAGTCCCTAGTCCGCCCTAGTAGTGGGAAGGACATAGCTGAACACCAAGGGTGTCCGTTGTGAGGCGGAATCTGAAGGAAGGTGTAGGCAAACCTCTGGTCTGACGAACAGAAATCACATCAGGCTGTCGCTAAGGATAAGGCTGCAACTCAAGTCAAAGTCCAATAACTACTCGGAACTAGCGATAGTAAATGTGGCAGATACATGGAGGGAAAGATTGCGCTCTTACCTGGGGAGGTCTCATAGGCGGTGGAAACAGAGTATGAAGCCGTAGTAACAACGAACTATGAGAAGTCAGCAGACGCCATAGTACCAGAATGGTTGCAAACAATTTGGGAAGGGTTGAACTTTAGGAGTTGTGAGTAAATGAAGGTAACAAATGATGGAATTAAGGACAGACAACTTCACAATGAGGGCTATCTGCAAATGGTATCTGCGGAACAGAAAGAGTATGCAGAAGCGTCCGCCCATCAAATGATTGCTGAAAACAACCGCAACATCACAGACGGAGGGACGGGCAACCTTTTCGAGCGGATTTTATCAAAAGATAACCTGAATCGGGCTTATAAGTGTTGTTAAATCCAACAAAGGGGCTGGCGGTGTCGATGGGATGTCGGTGGATGAACTTCTGCCGTACCTAAGGGATAACCAAGAGCAACTTCTCGAAAAGTTAAGGGATGGCAAATATAAACCAATCCCCGTCCGCAGGGTAGAGATACCCAAGGAAACAAAAGGCGAGTTCCGCAAACTGGGAGTGCCGACCGTTGTTGACCGTGTTTTTCAACAGGCAACTACACAGGTACTCAATCCGATATTCGAGGAACAGTTTTCGGGGAACAGTTACGGTTTCCGACCAAACCGAAGCGCACACGATGCGTTAAAGCAGGTCAGACAGTATGTTGATGATGGTTATGTTTATGTAGTGGATATGGACTTGGAAAAGTTCTTTGACACAGTATGCCAGAGCAAACTAATTGAAGTTCTGTCACGAACCATCAAAGACGGCAGGGTAATATCGCTCATCCACAAATATCTTAACGCAGGTGTTATCAGCAATGGGTTGTTTGAGAAAACAGAAGTCGGTATGCCACAGGGGGGACCATTGAGTCCGCTTTTAAGTAACGTCATGCTTAATGAACTTGATAACGAACTCACTCGCAGGGGTCACAGATTTGTGCGTTATGCCGATGACCTCATGATATTTTGCAAAAGCCAAAAGAGTGCAGAACGAACCTTGCGGAACATCATCCCATTTATCGAAGGCAAACTCTACCTTAGAGTCAACTGTGAGAAATCGAGCGTTGCCCACATATTCGGGGTCAAATTTTTAGGGTATGGTTTTTACCGCTATAAAGGGAAATGCCGTTTTAGGGTACATTCCAAATCAGCGGCGAAGATGAAGGAAAGAATCAAGGAGCTGACAGCCAGGAGCAATGGATGGAGCAATGAATATCGTGCCAATAGGCTCACCATGTTCATAAGGGGATGGGTCAATTACTTTAAACTTGCAGATATGAAAACTATGCTAATCGGTGTGGATGAATGGCTCCGTAGGAAAATACGTGCCATTTACTGGAAACAGTGGAAGAAGATTAAGACCCGCTACAAGATGCTTAAGAAATATAATCTTCCCGACTGGAAAGCGCATGAGATTGCCAATTGCCGAAAAGGTATCTGGCGGTCTGCATTTGTACTAAACAGCGCACTCACAAAGAAAGAAATAGCCAGTCTCGGCTATATTACCATGACTGACTATTATCTCAAAGTCTGTGAAAACTATTGAACCGCCGTATACCGAACGGTACGTACGGTGGTGTGGGAGGTCGGTAGATAAATTAATTATCTACCTCCTACCCGATTAATGTTATAAACGGTAACATAATGAAATATACAGCATCTAGTTCAATACTTGTATTTAAAGTGGCATAACATCGGATTATCGATAATAAATGGATTGATAATAGATAATCAATAAATCACATAAAAATTCATAATATATTGACCAATCAGGTTAAGCTTGATATGGTTTTGCCAAATATAGATTGTAATATCATGATTGATATTATTGGTAGATAATTGATACGCGATAACTAACACATTGACCAGATAAGTCGAGTTTGATATTATCATTTTAGAAAGAATCATGATTAATTTTAGCAAATAATAGATTATCATCAGTTTTCTTGGGGCAATTCTTTATCTATACGATCTTCTTTTAAAAGTGTCGTAATTCAAGAGCTATCAAAGACAAATTTAATAGCATGTGTAGGGAGCAATAAGTGAACGAACTTCAAGTAATCGGGAATCGAATCCGTATTGCTCGAACGATGGCCGGATTTTCCCAAGCGCAGCTCGCCGAGAAGGTCAATTTATCACAAAAGACATTCCAAAGATATGAGAGAGCTGAAACAATTATTGACGCAGTATCATTGAAGCGCGTGGCAGAAGCAACAGGCGTTTCTGTTGCGTGGATAATGTATGAACCGGAGGAAATAGAAAAGCTAGATGGCTTATTGCTGTCGTTTAATGAGAAGCAGCTTAAATTCTTTTATCAGCAGATGGAATTAACGGCAATGAACATATGTCAAAATTGGTAAAGCATAACTACATAGAAGAATAAAAGACAAAGTTGACCTATTTTCGATTGAAATAGGTCAATTTTGGGGTTTAACTATCATGTTTGCGAAGTTATAATTTTATTTACGTTTTCGATTTTATGAGGATTGGCAGACGGCGGAACTTTGAAAACTGAATAGGACAGGCATACAAACCGGATTTTATACTCGCCTCGTTTTTACGGGGTAGTGGAAACCCATTTCGTGCGATGATGATCCTCAGAAAATATCATTTCTGAATCTGTGAAGGATATGAGCAGAGGCTTCCACTTACTTATGTAGCGATAAGAATGTGATAAGAAATACTAAGCTCGACGCAATGGCGTCTTCGCTAAGGATTTCTATAATCACAGGGGAGGAATGCAAAAGCGCATTCTTCCATATATCAATGAGATAAAACCGGCACCGGAATTTCAGCTTTAAGCACTTTCCGGAAGTGGCGTTTTGCGGATTCGGTCAGATGGATGAGGTCGGGACGCAGTGAAGATAAAATCTCGCAATGCGGGATTGGCTAATCTGTTGTATGTCGCCCGGTTGGGGGAAATGTTAGGAAAAACAGGGTTTATTTTTTTATGCGTTTTTGAATGGTATATGGTCAAGTATTTATTAATATAATTAGAAAAGAATTTAGACAAGTTAGCAAGGGGGTATCATGATATTGACAAGTGATGATTTACATAGGATGAAGTCGGTGGATGTGCGAACCGTTAAGATAGAAGATTTGGTAGATATTAGAGATATAAAAGTCGATACACGAAAAAGTATTCCGGAAAAACTCCAGCAATTTGCATCACAGACAAATAATGTATTTATCAACCGATTCGATGATTATATCGTCAAAGTTTCGTATGCTGATACGGATGTGACGGTTAATGATAAAATGAAGAAATATATTTCGCGATTGGCGGAAATTAGTTATTAGTTCTTGCAAGTACATAAAAGTTATGTTAATTTAGAGTCAGGACTAGATTATCGAAGCCCCTGACTTTTATGGCAATGTCTCGTAGGACAGACGCTGACCGAATAATAATGTCAGGAGTGCATACGATGAAAGAAGTTATCTATAATGTTGCCATGTATTTAAGGTTATCGCGGGACGATCAAGATGTCCGTGACGATAGTATTGATTCTGGTGGCAATATCAAGTCAGAGAGTAATTCTATATCCAGCCAACGGGAAATTATCAGGGCGTTTATCCGTGAACATGAAGATATGAAGCTATACGATATTTATGTTGATGATGGTTTTACCGGCAGTAATTTTGACCGTCCGGAATTTAAGCGGATGATTGAGGATATTGAAGCCGGGTCAGTTAATTGTGTTGTTGTGAAAGATTTGTCGCGTTTTGGGCGTGATTATATTGAGTCGGGACGGTATTTACAAAAGCAATTTCCGCAGATGGGTATCCGTTTTATTGCTATTACGGATAATTATGACAGTATGACGGCAGACCGTTCTGAGAGTGCGATTGTAGTACCAGTGAAGAATTTCATTAATGATTCATATTGCCGGGATATTTCCTGTAAAGTGAGAAGTCAAAAAAAGATGAAATCCCAGAAGGGAGATTATATTGGGGCTTTTGCGCTTTATGGATATCAAAAGGATGAGAAAAACCGTTGCAAGTATATTATAGATGATTATGCCGCTCATGTGGTACGCAACATTTTTGAGTGGCGAATTAATGGTATTAGTGCTAATGCGATTGCAGTAAAGCTCAATGAAACAGGGATTTTATGTCCATCGGAGTATAAAAGACTCAATGGTGATAATTTTAAAAGCGGTTTTTCGATTAACAGAATTGGGAAATGGCAGACAGGAGCAGTACTACGGATTTTGACGAATGAAGTTTATCTTGGGCATATGATTCAAGGTAAAAATGAAAGGGTTAATTATAAAGTCAAAAAATTGATTCATAAGGAGCAAAATGAGTGGATTAGGGTCGAAAATACTCATGAGCCGATTATTGATGAAGATGATTTTCGGGCAGTCCAGAATTTGCTTAAAACAGATAGCAGGCTTTCGCCAACAAGCGCTGAAAGCAATTTTTTCAGTGGCATCCTATTTTGTGCTAATTGCGGTGAGCAAATGATTAGGCGGGCTAATCGTTATAAAAGCAAGGTAAGCATCACTTATATATGTTCAACTTATAATCGAGGTGACGGATGCACAAGGAATAATCTGGGAGATACCTTATTACGTGAACTGGTTTTTGCTGAATGCTTTAAGTACGCAAATATGTTCCTTGAGCAGTCTTATCTTTTGAATGAAATTAAGCAAAAAGAAGCCAATTTTGAAATAATAAGTAAGTATGATGGGGAAATAACCAGATTGCGGGGTGAGCGTGATAAGTTTTATGCCCTGTCCTCGGGTCTATATGATGATTTGAAAAATGATGTGCTTACGAAAAAAGAGTTTGAAAAACTTCATAGTACATATACCGCAAATGTAAAGCAACTTGATAAAGCAATCCAGAGCCAAGAATTGTTGATAAGGAAGCTATTGAAAGAGGGTATAGCAGCCGGAAATCGTTTGGAAAAGTTTAAGGGGTGTCTTGAAATTAATGAAATTGACCGCCGTACATTGGTTAATTTGGTTCATCGGATTTTGTATCATGGTGATAAACGGGTTGAGATTGTTTTCAATTTTTATAGTGAATATGAAACAGCCGTTGATGTAAACAGTGGTCGTAAGCAACAAGAGCCTGATGTCGTATCGATGGAGAGGAGGGTTAAATATGCCTAGAATCTCCAAACGGAATAAACCGGATGTAAACGTTACGAAAGGTAAAATAAACAGTAAATCATATAATGTTGGGATTTATGCACGGTTGTCTGCTGATATAAATGATAAGAAAAATGAGTCGATTGTTACTCAGCTCGATATTGCAAAAAAACATATAGAGCATCTGGAATCTGCCGGACAGCAGTTAGAATTGATTGATATTTATAGTGACCTTGGAAAAACCGGTACTAATTTTGACCGTAGTGAGTTTAATAAAATGATGCAGGATATCAGGATGGGTGTGATTAATTGTGTCATTGTTAAGGATTTATCGCGTTTCGGGCGAAATTATCTGGAAGCAGGTAATTATATTGAAAAGATATTTCCGTTTCTTGGTGTCCGTTTTATTGCGGTGACTGATGGCATTGATACTGCCAAGGAAGATAATGAAGATAAGAAAATCACAATGAACATCAAAAATCTTGTTAATGATATGTATGCCATGGATGCCTCTATTAAAGCAAAAACTCATATAAAACAGCGGCGTGAGCGCGAGGTATTCATCGGTGGACATACACCATATGGATATACGGATGTGTTGATTGGTAAAGACCGGAAATTAGCAGTTCATCCCGAAACAAGTGAAGTTATCAGGCTTATGTTTGACTTGTTTATAAAGGAAAAGAATTTTTCGGCGGTTGCAAAAGAACTGACTGCAAATCGGATTAATACACCGGAATGTTATTGGAAGACTAAAGAAGTTCTTTGTGAAGATGGTCAGGAGCAAAAAGCATGGCATTCGGCTGTTGTCAGGTCTTATCTAGTGAATGAAACTTATATTGGGACTTTGATTCAATGCCGGACAAGCTGGGATAATGGGGTCACTGTGCATAATGATTCGTCAAAGTGGATTCGGCGGGAGAATAGCCACGAAGCGATTGTAGATATTGATATTTTCAATGAAGTCCAAGCGATTATTGCAGAAAAGAGTAGTAAAAGAAACGATTTTAATAAGCTTAGTGGGAAGATAAAGCAAACCAAAAATATTTATGAGGATGTTTTTTATTGTGGCAAATGTGGAAGGAAAATACACCGGAGTGTAAATTTGCGTGAGAATGCGGCTGGTATTGTCAATCAAAATGATGGTTATTTTTGCCCCAATTCACGAGCTAATGGATTGGCTGAGAAATGTGAGAGTAATAATATTAGCGGAACAAGGCTAAATGAGATATTTTTGGCGGCTTTGAAAATTGAGTCTGCTCTTTATATGAAGAAGCCACAAAAATATTTGGCGTTGAATGAAGAGCTTGGTTCAGAAAAGAAAAAAGAAGTTAAAGAGTTGATATCTAAGGCTTCTCATAAGCTTGAGAGACTGGAAGCAGAGGAAAGCGCACTATATATTAAGTATCGCGAAAAGGAAATAAATATCAAGGAGTATACTGAATTAAAGAAACAGTGCAAATCTGATATAGAAGCTTTAAATAATGAAATAGATGATATGAAACAGTATTTTTCATCTTTGGATAATTTGGTTTCTCGCCGGAATAAAGCCATCATGAATCTTATGAAGCTAAAAAATTCAAGTGTTCTTGATAAAGAGTTGATAGATTTGTTGGTGGACAAGATTTATTTGTATCCCGGTAAGCGGATAGAAATCGTTTATTCATTCGGTTTGGAAATGGAGGGTGTCGTATGATGAAGGTTTTAGCGATGTACTTACGTTTATCTGAAGATGATGGGTGCAGTGGTGAAAGCAACAGTATTACTAATCAGAGATTACTTTTAAAAGAGTATTTGGATATAAAATCGGAATTTTTTGATTATGAAATCCACGAGTATTATGACGATGGTTATTCCGGAACGAATTTTAATCGGCCAGGTATTACAAGATTGCTTGGTGATGTTAAAAAGAATGTGATTAATTGCATATTAGTAAAGGATTTTTCGCGGTTTTCACGGGATTATGTTGAGATTGGTGATTATTTGAATCACATCTTTCCTTTTTGGGGAATTAGGTTTATTGCGGTTAATGATAATTACGATAGCGATGAGCATAAAGGCTCTACGGTAGAAATTGATACGGCATTTAAGACCTTGCTGAATGATTTTTACTCACAAGACTTATCGGCAAAGGTGAAATCGGCGATGCGAAGCAGATGCGAGAATGGTGAATATGTGCAGGGAATTCCGCCGATTGGGTATGAGAAGATACCCGAACAAAAGAATAAGATTAGGACAAATGAATATGCCGCTAACATTGTTCGGATGATTTTTGAGTTATCAGCCAGCGGTCGGACACCAACGCAGATAGCGCGGTATTTGAACGAGGAGGGAATCCCGACAGCTCTCCAGCTTCAAGGCAGGAAGGATAAGCTTGGTACGGGTGCTTATTTTTGGAGTGTTCGGGTAGTAAAGAGTATATTGGATAATCGTTTTTATGTCGGCGAATATGTTTATAACAAGTTAGAGAGTGTCGCGGTCGGTAGTAATAAGCGGAGGAGGTTGCCGGAAAGCGAATGGGTTACGATAGTTGATCATCATGAGGCGATTGTTTCAGAGGAGCTGTTTCAAAATGCCAGATATATGAAGCATAAACATATACGTCATGGTAATGCAAAAAAACCTTTGGTTGGGAAAATACGTTGTGCCGGGTGTGGCTACTCGATGAGATATTCGCCAACACATGGGGGTGGTTATTCGTGCAGTACGCAGGCATTAAGAGCGAATGAAGATTGTTGTAAGTATATAAAGGCATATGTGTTGGAAGAAATGGTTTTGACTATGCTTACAAAGGAGTTGATGAAGCAGTTGGACTTGAGTGAAAGTAATAAATTAGTCAAGGAATCGTTGAGAAATAGGATAGTATTGTTGGAAGAAAAGATTCGAGCCGGGCATAAGAAAATTAGGGAGTTGGAGCAGGAATCGGCTATGGCTTATGAAAATTATGCTATGGGAGATTTGGGTGTTGGGGATTATAAGCGCATGTCGGCTGAGAATAATGAGAAAATTTGTGAAATAGAGGGGAAAATTACAAAGTATAAGGATGACATTAAGAAAACGGAAATGGCTTGTGGTGAGGATAGTGATGAGTTGAGGAGGGTTTTGAGGTATTCGGGGATTGATGAGTTGATACAAGAGGTTGTGGATGATTTTGTTGGGAAGGTAGTTGTTTATAAAAGTAAAATGATTGAGATTGATTGGACGTTTGCAAGTGGATAATATTTGCATGAATCATTGAAAAAGTTGTTAGATTACGTTATAATTCAAAATACAGAAATGTATTTCGTTATTGATTAGTACTATTGAGGAAACATATGAAAAAATTGCTATGGGCTGGACTGGTAGGTCTGGCAGGGTTGGTTGTACATAATGTTGTAAAGCAAAATGCGGAAAATAAGAAAAGAATTAGCACACCTTGCAATTTTACTAATGGAATAACACAATCCGAATTCGCCGAATTGGTTGCCAGTTCCGCTAAATCAATAAAGCGTATAACTAATTTGAGTGTTGATAGACATATGGTATATTGCACCGTAAGTTCGAATAGTAGCTTGTCTTCATGGAAGTTTAACCTTGATTTCAACGATTACGGTAATATGACTGGTGAGTATTGGTATGATTCTGATAATAGTGATTCTTCTATACCCAAATGTTTGGGAGACCGGATAAGGGATGGGATAAGAGATTATTATTCAAGTATGTAAAGATAAGGGAGTGCAATAGTTTTCCAAAGGCCTATAATGAAATATTTCGCATTATTATACCACGTAACCTTTCTTTGAAAAGTGACTACCATCGCAACGCTAGATATTACAAGCATTAGAAAAAAATAATTAGAAAAAACTTTTCGCATTAGCTTGACACGTGAGGGGTACTCGATTCAGGTCCGAGAGCTTTACGAAACGGCTAATGCGGTGTATGTCAGTACCCTGTTGGTTGGGCCGGAACCGGGGAGTGTGGACTTGACGAAGAAGAATAGTCCTTCATATCCGCTGGTGGTAATAAAAACGAAGGTGATTGATAAGAGCGTGGTGTTTGATTAAGTATAATTGTTAGTCTGCTGGTATGTCATTGTTAGTTCATTAGTCATTGTGAGCAACGCGAAGCAATCCAGTTTTCCGCAAATAATATGTGCTTCTATCATAAATCTCGATGGAAGCATTTATTTTGCAAAAAATGTGCAAAATGAAAACAAATCCTTGACTAAAAGATAGATTTCTGCATATAATAAAGAGTGATTTTGCAAAAATATTGCAAAATGGAGGATGAAAATATGTTATTAGAGTTTAAAGCAAAGAACTACAAAACATTTAAAGATGAGCTTGTTTTTTCCATGCTTGCCGCACCGAAGCAAAAGGGTCTTGATTATAGCGTCATTAAGCGGAAAATAGGTAGCAAAAAAATAAACGTTTTAAGTGCCGCAGTCGTATATGGCCCCAATGCGTCCGGCAAGACCAATATTATTGGGGCAATGGACACCTTTAAGAATATTGTATTAAGGGGGCACATACGGAATACAAATGATAAATCATTTCCCAATGTAGCTGCATATAACTTGGAGTTAATTCCAAATAGTATAGCAAATGTAAATGAACCATCTTTGTTTTCTATGAAATTTTATTGTGATGAAATGTTGATTGAATATGTATTAGAAGCTGATTTAGGTAGATTTCTAGAGAAGGAATATAAACGTAGGATCGTATATGAAGAACTTAAGATTGATAGTAAAACTATGTTTTTAAGGAGTGATAGAATTATTAAAATTGATGACCCTGCTGTTGATGAAGTTATGAAAAAAGTGGGTGATGATAATTTCGCAGATATTGTTTTCGATAATTTAATGTCGGATGAATTGTTTTTGATTAATGGGTATAAATCGATTGTAAATGCCAAAATAGTTTCTATAATAACAAAATGGTTGGAAAATAAGTTTGTTGTTATCTATCGTTCCGATAAAATTGAATCATATAGATCATTAGACGAGCATACCTATATTGATTTGATGCTTAGCAAAGCTGCAAATATTTTTGGCGCGTCTAATTTAATCGGTTTTGCAAAAGGTGAAAATGAAGCAAAATCAAAAATTTGCACGATTATTGAGAAAGATGATTTAGGCAATAATATTGCAATTCCAATAAATGTAATTGAATCATATGGAACAGTTAGATTTGCAAATATGTTTCCTATTGTTGCAAGTGTTATATCAAAGGGTGGTGTGCTAATAGTTGATGAATTTGATGCATCAATCCACCCAATGGCATTAATGAGCATCATAAATATCTTTCATGACAACGAGATTAATGTGAATGGAGCGCAATTAATATTCAATACCCATAATCCTATTTTCCTAAATTCAAATATTTTTAGGCGTGATGAAATTAAGTTTGTAGAACGTGATGAAGAAACAGGATATAGTACTCATTATTCATTATCTGATTTTGGCACAAGCGGTGAAAACGGTGTCAGAAAAAGTGAGGATTATATGAAGAACTATTTTATTAGTCGCTATGGAGCAATTAGAGACATAGATTTCACAGATGTTTTTGAAGAAATCATTAAAGAATGCAAAGGGGTGGAAGAATGGCAAGAATAAAAACGACGCAAGAATTTCATTTTTCGGTAGAGGGTGAAACGGAGAAATGGTATTTTGAGTGGTTATCAAGGCAAATAAAAAATGACCCGAAAGCAACAAAAAACGCAAAGATTATTTGTAAGATAAGAAGTCCAATTAAGTATATCAGAGGATTAGTAATGATATTTCCGGTTGAAGTTACTCATGTGTTTGATTACGAAAGCCATGACCCTATTCATACATCAAGATTCAAGAAAACACTAAGTGACATGAATGAGGCGGAAGGTTTAGGCAGGGAAGTTAAATATGCATCAGGGTATAGTAATTTTGCATTTGAATTATGGATTTTACTCCACGCGACCGATAGTTTCGGTGGTTTAGCACATAGAAGCCAATATCTTAAACCAATTAATCGTGTATATGGCGAAAATCTCGAAAATCTCGACCAGTTTAAGCATGAGAGGAATTTAAAACGAGTTTTAGGGAAAATATCACTTCAAAATGTAAAGGATGCAATAATAAGAGCTAAAGCGATTCAAAATAGAAACAAAGAAAATGGTTATAAATTACGTGAGTATAAAGGCTTTACATACTATAAAGAAAATCCGTCTTTAGCGATATGGGAGAGCGTTGAGAAGATTCTGCATACATGTGGGATTATTGAATAAGATACAAAAGTAGGTAATTGCCATGGAAATAAAAGATATTATTGAATTTAACTGCCGGAAAGCGGATGATATGTATAATTCCATATTGGCAGGAAGAGTTAGGTATTTAAAGGAAACGGGAGGAAGGAGTCAAGATAATGTGTAAAGCAATCGAAGATATAGTGAATGAAGAAATAAAAGAAGAAAAAAAAGCGACAGCAATTAAGATGCTCGAAGAAGGTCTTCCGATAGAGCAAATCGCAAGAATATTAAGGCTTACTGCCGATAAGGTTGAAGAGCTTATAAATGGTGGAAGGATGTTGGTGTAATACCTTTTTCAAAAAGTTTAACGAGAAACTGCTTGGCTATTTGCTGAGTAGTTATTTTGTGCGCGATAGGAGGATTACAAAGGCCTATAATGAAATATTTCGCATTATTATGCCACGTAACCTTCCCCCCAAAAGAGACTACCATCGCAATGCTAGATATTACAAGCATTAGATAAAAGCAATTTGAAAATAGTTTTCGCATTTGCTTGACACGTGAGGGGTATTCGATACAGGTTCGGGAGCTTTACGAAACGGCTAATGCTATTTATGTCAGTACGCTGTTGATTGGTCCGGAGCCGGGCAGTGTGGATTTGACGAAGAAGAACAGCCCGTCGTTTCCGTTGGTGGTGATAAAGACGAAGGGGATGGATAAGAGTGTGGTGTTTGATTAGTTAAGGCCAATGCGAATACTCCTTGTGGCATAGCCATTCATATGTTACACTATCTATAGAGTACAGTATATAAAATGAGGATTAAATAATGATAATTGAAATTAAAGAAAAAGTCATATTAACCGACTTAGAAGCCAGAAAAAAATACAGAGATAAATATATTGGGTATATAACTATTGAGCAAAATATAACAGACCCGGAAAATGAAAAAATAGTTGTTTTATTCACGGCTGACAATTACGAGGAAAGTTTTGAGATTCCTTCAGAAACTGATGAAGGACAACATATAGCACGGATGGCAGGATTAGGCATTGGTGGCACAGAAATAGGGGGGATTTGTTTTGACGAATAATTTCACTTTATCAGACGAAGGGCGTTCATATCTACACATATATATGAAACCAAGTAAACAGCAGACATTATCACGCGTACAGTTCAAAGTCGATACAGGCGCAGATTTTACAACAATAAGCAAAAAGGAATTAGTATCATTAGGATATTCATACGATTGGATTGAACAAAATATTAAGGAAGATACAAATCATACATTGTCGAGAGCAGGGGGTAAACCACAATCGGCATATTATATACAAATTTCATTATCCAATATTCTAGGGCGCGAATTAATCAATTGGCCATTCTATATCCGAAAAGAGCCACATCTTGATTTTCCTAATCTTCTGGGATTGAATATCCTTACATATTTCAATTTTCAATTTGATTACAGAGAGTGGATATTTTTGATTGAACATATAGTAAACCCGAAATATAAGTTGCCAATGATGGTTGAACAATCGATTTATGATATAGTTAGTAAAAAAGGTTGATACGCAGCCGGAATGCAGATGATATGTATAGTTCAGTATTAGTAAATAGACTTAGATATTTTAAAGAAGATGGGAAAGGCCGGAAGGAAATGTGCAAGGTAATTGAGGATTTGATGAACGAAGAAAAAAGAGAGATAGCAATTAATTTGAATGAACAGGGTCTTTCCGTAGACCAAATCGCAAGCGCTTTGAAGCTTACTGTTGCTAAGGTCGAAGAGTTTATTAATGGAGAAGCTGTACTGACATAGTACTTATTTGTAAAAAATTCCTTAAACCCATTTAATGCGAACCACTTAGCTATTTGCGCTGGGTGGTTTTTATTGCATTAATGCCTTGTAGGTTGCTTTTGATTCTGATAAACTATGTGTGGTTTTTTGATAGGTAATTACAGATAAATAAACAGTGCGATCCGATTATATTCAATATAGCACTCACGAAAAAAAATTAAAATTTTCGTAACATTAGCTTGTCACCAGAGGGGTACTCCATCCAAGTCCGGGAGCTCTACGAAACGGCCAATGCCGTGTATGTCAGCACTCTGCTAATCGGTCCCGAACCGGGTTCCATCGACCAGACTAAGAAGAACAGCACGTCATATCCGCTGGTGGTTATAAAGACGAAGGTGATTGATAAGAGCATGGTGTTTGATTAAGTGACATCATTGCGAGTTCGTTCGTCATTACGAGTATATTCGTCATTGCGGTCTTGACCCGCAATCTCATTTAATTATCAGGACCCTCAAGTGCTTTTGCTGGATATTTTGGTAGAAGCATTTCATTTGCAAAAAAATAGTTGCAAACGAATAATCCTCAATCGTGATAATGCTGAAATTTAACGATTTTCCTTGAAAAAATCAGCGTTAACAAGGTATAATGAAATTGGTATCATGTAAAGTTAACTGCTTCCTTTATTTTATATTATAGAATATATTGAAAACTATTACCTAGCAAAGCTAAATATGAGGATACGGTGATTTTTTATGTATTTAAAGATACTGCTTGGTTATGCTGTAGAACGAGTGTGAAGCAGTCTCATGAACTTAATATAAAGAAAATCAGCGTGATGGAATAAAATTTTCGGATAACAAAGTCATAATGAAAAATGAAATCGAGGACAAATTATATGAAAATATACGCCTTATTCGGCATAACCTGTGTTGGTAAGTCTACTATAGGAAAACTACTGAGTGACAGGATGGGATATGATTATTATGATATGGACGACGAAATTCAGGAATATTATAATGATACATTAGATAATATCTATAAAGATTGTTGTTTTCCAATGAGCCGTGATGAAAAACAGGCAAAAGTCTTTTCCCATATCCTTCATAAATGCAAAAGGGATACAATCATTGCGGTATCACCAATGTATTACTATAAGCTTTTTAGAAATTTGCTAAAAAATTATTCCGTGATATGTATTGAACTAAAAGATACTCCGGAAAATATTGCGAAAAGAGTGATATTTACCGATGAAAACGATGAGATAATAGTTGACGATATTGGTGAATATAAAGAAAATTTACGTGATGTAAAGTACTTTATTTTCCGGTATAAAAATACATTCGCTCACCTTGAATGGAAATTTTATATTGGGGGGAGGTCAGCGCTTGATTGTGCCGATGAGCTGGAGATAATATTGAAAGCGTCTCCGGAATTTTGGCAGGATATGTTTAAGCGTAATAAAGACGAATATATGCCTGTAGAAAATCCTTACGAGAAGTATATTAATTACATAATCAGGAGAGTGCAGTCTGAGAAAAGCGTACCGGCATATCTGGCAAGCGAACTCGAAGGTAAGTTGGGACTAAAGGGTTTTATCGAGGAAATTTTGGATAACCAGATGGCTTGGTTTGAATCAGGCAGTGAAGCTGATGAATTGACATATATTCTTCAAAAGACAAGTTATAAGGAGGAAATGATAGAAATAGTATTGTGGTTTGCGGAATGTTATCAAATGAAAAATAATGAAATATCCGTGTATGTTGATTGTTTGAAATGCGGATACGAAAAAGTATTTTTGAAAGAAGGAAAAGAATTATTTATGACATATTTTGTTTGTGAAAAATGTAAAACGAAAATGGTGGAAGTATATAAAGATGAGCAATGATGTATTAAGCCATTCACCGCAAATCCTTCTGAAAATGATGGTAATCCTTCTGCAATCTCCAATTTCCCCCCCAAATAAACCCCCGCTCATCAAACAAGATGAACAGCAAATCATCCTCATCAATTTTGTGCGGGAAATCACGGGTGCGGTCGGCGAACTCTTCACTACCAATCGGCGAAATCTTGCGGATTGTGCCGTTATTATTGTAAGCGACATAAGGATTGGGGACGGGATTGACATCAATCGCCAGCCCATAGGCATGCAGGGACAAACGACCGGGGCTTGATTCACGGTAATTAAAGCTATGCGTATTATTGTAAATCATCGAGAAAGTATCACTTCCACCGTAGACTTCAATCAACTGGATGCTTTCGAGCTGATACCCGATCAGATATAGTTCATAAAAAATCGCCAATACATCATCGGCAATCAAGACATTACAAATCATTTCGCCAAGCTGGACATCACCATCAAAATCATAATGCAGAAGTGAGAGAAAAACCAAGTCATCCCGCGAAATGACAATATCATCGGCATTTTCGACGATATTTGGCAGCAGGGCATAAACCTCTTCAAATTCAAATTCCAAATCAGATTCTAAATCAGATTCCAAATCAAACTCAAATTCGTCGCCATAAAAAATCGCAATCGCTTCTTCAAACGTAATCGGAAAAGAAATTCCCTTTATATATTCAAATAAAGCATCACTAATCGGCTCTTTGGAAAAACCGGGACGAAAAATAGTCATATTTTCCGGCACAGACCACGCGGAAACAAACATCCGCTCATATATTGCCTCATCCCCTTCCGAAACCTCACCCTCATCCTCATCATCGAATCCTCCCTCTTCCGGGAGAACCTCTATATCTCCATCAATTTTTACCACCGGTATCGGTGAAGCAAATGCAATTTCAGGGTTATCCTCAGCCCATTCCATAAGTGTATCACCGCGAAGCACAAACTTCGCCAGCAATGTACAAAAAATAATTACCGAAACGATAATAAAAAGTGGTTTAATTAATAAATGGGCATATTTTTTCATCACTTAACCATAATAAAATATAATCATCAAGAAAACAAGCATCTTCGCTAATGAATGAGTTTTTTTACATTATCATGAATCGGTTTTGTTCCATCTAAACGTATAACCGGACATATTAGTTCCCTGATCCATCGTTCATGCCGTTCTAATGTTGTTGGAACGGCCGGATGCACTCCTGTTTCATACGACTTGCATTCGTTAATTAATTTTTGGTAATTACAGTACATATCACCATTTTCGAGGATACGCTTGCCATATCGGGAGTACTCCCGATTATATAGTCGCTCTATACGTATTTCGACCGGGACAATCAACAAAACTGCCAAGCTCAATATTGGATTTACTAAATTCCAAAGGATGCTACCTATTGTACCGGACATTATAAAGTTACTATGCTTTGAAATATCATTAGTTACATTTTCTATTATTACATCTCGTGTACATGATTTTTGACAAAGCAATTCAGTATCATGATGAAAATAATAATCATCCAGATCCATATGAAAAATCCCAAGATGATTCGCTAATTCTTTCGCTAATGTGGTTTTTCCGGTGCCGGATGCTCCATTAATAATAATCCTGATTGGTTTTGCATACAATTCCATATTTATTTTCCTCATAATAAAATACGACATGGTGTCAGGTTCAATAATAAGTATGTAAACACTCTATCAACATATCTTTATATTTGGAGTAATTAACTATATTTCCGGGACCATAATGATTTTCATAATAAGGACAATCATAAGCCATGACGGAAACACAAAACAGCATATTATATACCCTTACAGCATCTAAATAAATGTTATGCCCATATATACCTTTATTCAAGAAATCATCTTTTACTATATGCCCCTGTTTTGTCAAAACAGCAATATCATAATTATAGTCACCCCAAAAGGCAGTTTCAAAATCTATTAAGTAAACCTTTCCAAATTTATCAACAATCCAATTTCCTAAGCTTGCATCTCCATGTATCAAAACAGGCTTTTTCCGATATACAAGCAAAAACTTGCTGATAATATCATATACTTCACCCATCAAAGCATAGTTATTATCTACATCTTTAAGCAACCGAGTATAATATTTGATATCACTTTCATGATTTCTTTCACATAACTCATTCAATTTATCATTTTTGCATATTGAATGTAAAGCAGTGAGTTGCCCTGATATTTGCCTAATTATTTGTTCATCCTCTTCGGGATTCCCTTTATATAATAACTGACGAAGACCATTGCCTTTAATGTATTCAAGGATAATGTAAACATATTCATCACTTTTTCCCATATATATCATTTTCGGAACATGAATCGGAATCTTATTACTCTGGATATAATTATATACGGCGCATTCCTTGGCGAGTGAACCGTCAAGAAAATATCTCTTTTCATTTTCCAAAAATACTTTGACAAATATTTCATCATTTACTGTAAACATAAATCGTGTGATTACATCATTTAAATAAAAATTTTGAATCTTCACACTATCACTATAATTATTTAGAAAATTAAATAAATTGAAATTTTTCCGGATATCTCCCAGTGTTTTCATTATCCCAATATAACATAACTAAATATTGATGTATATATTTTAGCTATATTCGTCACAGTAATCAAGAAACTCTTGTTTTTATCCAAATCTTATTATAAAATAAAAAAACATGAGCATCGTTAAAACCAAAAAACTTACGTTTGAATATATCCGCCGCGATGACGAAGGAAATGTTGAAGGAATCACCAGGGCAGTCGATGAAGTCAGCATTGAAGTCAAACCGGGTGAATTTATCGCAATTCTCGGTCACAATGGCTCCGGCAAGTCAACCCTCGCCAAACACCTCAATGCAATCCTTTATCCCACCGAAGGCAGCGTTTTTATTGACGGAAAAGATACCAGCGATGAAAAATACATCTGGGAAATCCGCCAAATCGCCGGAATGGTCTTCCAAAACCCCGACAACCAAATAATCGGACAAGTAGTCGAAGAGGACGTTGGTTTCGGACCCGAAAACATGGGTGTACCCACCGCCGAAATATGGGAACGGGTGGACGAAAGCCTACGTGCCGTCGGTATGTATGAACACCGCAAGAAATCACCAAACCGCCTCTCCGGTGGTCAAAAACAGCGTGTTTCCATCGCCGGTGTCCTAGCAATGCGCCCCAAATGTATCGTCCTCGACGAACCAACCGCGATGCTCGACCCCTCCGGCCGCAAAGAAGTAATCCGCGCCGTCCGCGCCCTGAACGACGTAAACGAAATCACCATCATCTTCATCACCCATTACATGGAAGAAATAATCCACGCCGACCGCGTATTTGTAATGGACCAAGGAAAAATCGCGATGACCGGCACCCCCCGCGAAGTATTTAGCCGCGTTGACGAACTAAGAAACCTACGCCTCGATGTCCCCCAAGTAACCCTCCTAGCCCACGAACTGGCAAAAAACGCCATCCCCGGTATCCCTACTGGTGTTTTAACGACGGAGGAATTGCTAGATGCTTTAAAAATATAATTCCGCCAATGAGTAAGTCAGATAATAAACTATCGCAGGCGCCTCAAGCCGCCTTCTAGCGAGGCATAAACTACACTAGAGGTATTTAGGCGTTAGCGCCGGAGAGAGTTTATTATCTGACTTACGGAGTAGAACACAGAGTAGAATAAGGTAAAACCCCATGCTAATAATCGACCACCTCACCCACACATACGACCCCCAAACCGCCATGTCCCAAACCGCCCTTGACGACATCAACCTCATCATCCCCAAAGGACAATTCATCGGCCTAATCGGACACACCGGCTCCGGCAAATCAACCCTGGTCCAACACCTTAACGGACTATTAAAACCGACCTCCGGCAACATCTACTTCGATGGTGCCGATATCCACGACAATGACTACGACCGCAAAAACCTGCGCAGCAAAGTCGGCTTAGTTTTTCAATACCCGGAACACCAACTATTTGAAATCGACGTATTTACCGACGTCTGCTTCGGACCAAAAAACCTGGGACTTAACAAACTCGATACCGAACTACGGGCATATACCGCACTAAAACAAGTCGGAATCGACGACGAATACTTTTACCAATCCCCCTTCGAACTTTCCGGGGGTCAAAAACGACGAGTCGCAATCGCCGGAGTATTGGCAATGCGCCCCGAAATCCTCATACTCGACGAACCCACCGCCGGACTCGACCCCCGTGGACGCGATGAAATCCTCGGACAAATCGCCAAACTAAAAGCAGAAACCGGTATAACCGTCATCCTCGTTTCTCACAGTATGGAAGAAATCGCCAAATACGTAGAACGAATTATCGTAATGAACAAACACAAAGTCGCCTACGACGCCAAACCTTCGGAAATTTTTGCAAATTTCCGAAGCTTAGAACAAATGGGACTCGCCGCCCCCCCCATGACCTATATAATGCACACCCTAAAAGAAAAAGGCTTAAACGTAGACACCACCGCCCTCACCGTCGATGCTGCCTGCGACAGCATACTAAAAGCATTAGTTAACTAATTAAGTTAAATAGACAAAATTTTCACACAGCACATAGTTAGTTGAATGAGTAAGGCAGACACTAAGTTCTCGCAAGCGCCTCAAGCCGCCTTCTAGAGAGGTTTACCCTATATTAGCAGCGATTAGGCGTTAGCGCTGGAGAGAACTTAGTGTCTGACTTACGGACTATAACGGAGCAACCCCCCATGATCAGAAACATCACCCTAGGCCAATACTACCAAACCACCTCCCTCATCCACCGCCTCGACCCCCGCGTCAAACTGGTAATGACGGTCGCCTTTATCATACTCCTATTTATCGTCCGGGAAATAACCGGCTTTACCCTAGCCGCAATATTCTTATTTACCATCATAAAACTATCAAAAGTCCCATTCAGATTCATGATCCGCGGCATGAAAGCAATAATCTTCCTATTACTATTCGCCGTCTTTTTCAACCTATTCCTCACCCCCGGTGAACCAGCCCTAACACTCTGGCGCATCATCATTACCTGGGAAGGCATCCGATTGGCACTGACCCTCACCACCCGCCTGATAATGTTGATATTAGGCTCATCAATCATGACCCTGACAACAACCCCCGCCAACCTTACCGATGGAATGGAAAAACTAATGAAACCACTCAGAATCATCAAAGTACCGGTACATGAAGTGACAATGATGATGTCGATAAGCCTGCGCTTTATCCCAATATTACTGGAAGAAACAGATAAAATTATGAAAGCCCAAATCGCCCGGGGAGCTGATTTTGAAAGCGGCAGCCTGATAAAAAAAGCAAAAAGCCTCGTCCCATTACTAGTTCCGCTTTTTATCTCTGCCTTTCGCCGCGCCAATGACCTTGCGATGGCAATGGAAGCCCGATGCTACCGGGGTGGTGACGGACGTACCAAAATGAAACCATTAGTTTACAAGACCCGCGATAGAATCGCTTATCTATGCGCATTTGCATATATGATTATGGCGGTTTTCCTAGATAGAACACTATTATAAGGACGCTCACAGGACTATTTATGAACAACGAACCTACCCGCATCAAACTCACCGTTGCTTACGATGGCACCAACTACCACGGCTGGCAGTTCCAACCGAATGCAAAAACCATCGAAGGTGAGCTTAAACGTGCGATTACAGAATTATTAAATGAAGAAGTCACCATCATTGGCGCGAGCCGGACAGATACCGGTGTCCATGCCCTATGCAATATATCGGTTTTTAGCACAACCACCCCCATTCCTGCGGAAAAACTAGCTTTTGCCCTAAACCAACGCCTTCCCGGTGATATCCGCATCCAAAAATCGGAAGCGGTAGATGCTGACTTCCATCCCCGCCGTGTCGAAAGTCGAAAAACCTATCAATACCGGATTTGGAATGCCAACATACCACTGCCAACCAAACGCTTATACCATCACTTTGTCCACCAAAAACTTGATGTTGATAAAATGCAAACTGCTGCTTCCTACCTAATCGGTGAACATGATTTTGCGAGTTTTTGCACTGCTAGTCCGAAAAAAAGCGGGGAAAGTGATGAACAACCTAAAAGCACTGTCCGCACGATATTTTCTGCTAGAGTAAAATGTGACAGTGAGATGCCCCCCCGTGAAATCTCTATCACCCTCACCGGTAACGGATTCCTCTACAATATGGTACGCATCATCACCGGAACCCTGATTGATGTTGGTGCCGGAAGGCATCAACCGGAATGGGTTCTTGAAATTATGGCGGCGAAAGATCGCACCAAAGCCGGTCCGACCGCACCACCACAAGGTTTGACCTTGATGAAGTACGAATACCCTCCATTTGAATAATACCAATTTGTATCACTTATCCACTATGTCGCATAAAATAGAAAGATGATACATATTGGAGAACTTTGCCATGAACCGGGCAGAAATAATAAAGTCCCTAAATCTTTCTACCTGCGCTTACCGTGATGTCCAACCCTATACCCGCCACCTCCACACTCACAAAATAGATGATGAGACAATCGGTGTCCATTGTTATTTGCGAGTCCACCGTGATTGTTTATGGATAACATTCCGGGGTACTGATTCACTAGGGGAATGGCTGTCAAATCTTACCTTTTGGAAAAAATCCATCCCTTACGACAATATGGAAACCAAAATCAGGGTTCACACCGGATTCCTTAATGTTTATAAAAATAACAAAGTACGTGATAAAATACTAGCCGAAATAACTGAAGAAATAAACCATATCAGGATAACCGGACATTCCCGCGGGGCGGCATTGGCCGTTTTGTCTGCGGTTGACATCCAATACAATTTTCCCGACCGTGACATCGAAGTTATCCTGTTTGGCTGCCCCCGGGTTGGTAACAAAGAGTTTGCCAAGTCCTATAATAAACGGGTTGATAAGACCGTACGAATTGAAAACAGTAATGATCTTATTACCAAATTGCCATTTCCCTTTATGGGTTTTCGCCACGTCGGAGCAAAGCTACACATCGGAAAACCCCGTATCCCCTTTATTTTTTCAACAAATGACCACTATCCCCACCGTTATTTATCCGGATTGCTAGAAAAATAAATTTTTTGCTTGACACACTAGGGTACGTGTAATATAATGTTCAAGCATGATTAAATTTTGAAGGAGTTTACGATGAAAACATTTATGGCAAGCCCAACGACCATCAAACGCAAATGGTACGTAGTGGACGCTACTGATATGACTTTAGGGCGTATGGCAACAGAAATCGCCAGTATCTTAAGGGGCAAAAACAAACCCATTTTTACTCCCCATGCTGATACAGGTGACTATGTTATCGTTGTCAATGCCGAAAAAGTCAAGCTGACCGGCAAAAAAATGGATCAGAAAGCCTACTTCCGTCACAGCGGATATGTTGGTTCATGGCGTATGATTCCGATTAAGGAAGTCCTTAAGAGAAACCCAGAACGGGTTGTTGAACATGCTGTTAAAGGCATGCTCCCCAAGGGTCCCCTTGGAAGACAAATGTACAAAAAGCTTTTTGTTTATGCCGGTCCGGACCACAAACACATCGCGCAGAAACCGGAAGCCCTTACCTTTATGAGTAATAAGAAATAGGAGATAAAAAATGCCAAAAGCAGCAGCACAACCCAAAAGTTATGGTACAGGAAGAAGAAAAAAATCAATTGCCCGTGTTTACATGAGCCCCGGCAAAGGAAATATCACTATCAATCAAAGAGACATTGATGATTACTTTGGTTTGGAAACCCTGAAAGTTATTGCCAAACAACCCATGGTTGCCACCGAAACAGTTGGTAAATATGACGTAAAAATTTCCGTCAAAGGTGGCGGAACGACTGGACAGGCTGGTGCAATCAGACACGGAATCGCCCGCGCTTTGCTGCAAGTTGATACCGATTTTCGCCCGATTCTCAAGAAAGCCGGCTTCCTCACCAGGGATCCTCGTGCAAAAGAGAGAAAGAAATACGGTCTCAAAGGTGCCCGCCGTGCCCCCCAATTCTCGAAAAGATAACCAATATATTAAAAATAATGAAAATCACCCCCCCAAGGGGTGGTTTTTTATATATGGTATTGTGTATATTAACCAATGTGTGGTACAATATTGGAAACTATGTGTATAACTAAAGAAAGGTACGGAGACAAATGGAGTATAATGAAAAGTATTTTCAAATGAAAGCAAATATGAGAGCAATGTCTATTTGGCTGACATTAAACTTGGTTTTGTCAGCCGCTTATATTGGCGAGGTAATAAGAGGGTTACGTGAAGTCAGCTACTATATCCAGTTTCAATTATGTGCATGGATTCCATTTATTATTGGTCTTATCGTTTTAAAGGTCAGGGGCAGGGATACAAGATTTTATAAATACGCTGTTGCCATTGGATACAGTGCATTTTATGCTTATGTCCTTATCACCACGACATCACCATTAGCTTTCGTTTATATTCTGCCTTTGATGAGTATGTTAATCTTATATAAGAACCGCAATTTCATCCTGCAAGTGGGAACTGTCCAGATAATTTTAGTAATAATTAATATTGCATTGAGAATAACGGGTGGAGATATTGTTCCAACCGATATCTCCAATTTCCAAATACAAGTAGCAGCCGTTGTATTATGCACTATTTCCTTCGTTATCGCGATTAACCATATGGTAGCTTCCGATGGCGCACTGCTATCATCGGTACAGGCGCATCTTACCAAAAATTCCGAAACGATTGAAGCTGTCTCTACCGCCAGTCAAAAAGTGGTTGATGGAATGAGAAAGGTTCATTATCTTGCAGAGGAAAATATTGAAAGTGCCAACGCGGTTGTTGCCGGAATGGTGGAACTTAATGATCATAACCAAATATTAAGGCAAACGACCGATTCATCAATAGATTTAACCGAAACGATTAATTCAAAAGTTTTAAGTGTTGGCGAAATGATTACCGAAATGGTTTCTTTGGCAAAAGAGTCAACTGAGTATGCAACCATTAGCTCCCGTGAATTGTCTGAAGTCGTCCAAGCAACTAATGCAATAGCCGGATTATCACAAGAAGTTGAAAGCACCCTTGAAAACTTTAAAAGTGAGTTTGACAAAATGAAAGAGGAAGTGCAGACGATTGAAAATATCAACTCACAAACGAACCTGCTGGCACTAAACGCTTCTATTGAAGCCGCGAGAGCCGGGGAAGCCGGACGCGGATTCGCCGTTGTTGCCAATGAAATCCGTAATCTTAGTGAAGATACCCAGGAATCATCCGTCAGTATCTTTGATGCCATCCAAAGCTTGGAAGTGACAGCGGAAAAAATGACTGCTTCTTTCAACCGTATTCTGGAAAACATCGGTCAAACGCAAACCAAAGTCGGTAAAGTTCATGAAAGTGTTGCAAAAATTACAACTGACTCGACCGAGATTGGCAATAACATCAATCAAATAAATACGTCAATCCTTGATGTTGAAGCGAACAATGCCAATATGGTTGATAATGTTCGCGAGATTGTCCGGGTTGTCGAAACGATGACCAGCGACATCACCCATTCCGATGAGCAGACGAAAGAAATGCTTTCGAAATACAAGGAAACAACCGCAAATATTATCGAAATCGAACGGATTGTAAATCAACTGATGGAGAAATTAACCGAAAAATAGGTTGTATAATGATTGAGGTAACCTTAGGCAGGACTAGTATTAAGTCAAATATTATTGGTTTTGGTGCTTTGCCAATTCAACGGGTTTCAAAAGAAGAAGCGATTTCGCTGTTAAGAAAAGCATATGATGCCGGTATTACTTATTTTGATACGGCACGTGGTTACTCTGATAGTGAAGAAAAAATCGGTTTAGCTTTAAGTGATGTCCGTGATAAAATTTATATTGCCACCAAATCATTAGCGCAGACCGGAGAAGATTTAAATACCGAATTGGAAACCAGCCTGCGTTTATTAAAAACCGATTATATTGATGTTTATCAACTTCACAACCCTGCTTTTGTTCCGGTACCGGGTGATGAATCAGGTTTATACGATACGGCTTTGAAAGCAAAAGAAAAAGGTTTAATCCGCTATATCGGTTTTACCAACCACCGTATAAAGGTCGCCGAAGAAGCGGTTCTTTCCGGATTATATGATATCCTCCAATTTCCATTCAGTTATCTTGCGTCCGAAGCAGAGAAAAATCTGGTTAACCTTTGCCGCGAGGAAAATATTGGTTTTGTTGCCATGAAAGCCCTTGCCGGTGGTTTGATTACCAATGCGGCGGCGGCTTATGCTTATTTAGCGGGTTATGACAATGTCCTGCCAATTTGGGGTGTCCAAAGAGAAAACGAGTTGGATGAGTTTATCAGCTTTATTTCAAATCCTCCCCACCTGACTGACGAGTTGAAATCAATAATAGAAAACGACCAAAGCCAATTATCCGGTAATTTCTGCCGTGGTTGTGCTTATTGTATGCCTTGTCCTGTTAATATCCAAATCAATAACTGTGCCCGGATGTCGCAATTAATCCGGCGCAGTCCTTCCAGTTTTTGGGTTAGTGAGGATGGTCAAAAGATGATGAACCTCATCGAAGAGTGCATCAATTGCAATAAGTGTATCGAAAAATGCCCATACGACCTAAATACCCCGGTATTACTGAAACAAAATCTCAATGATTACAAAAATATTATTTCCGGTGTGACTGTAATTTAATATTTCCCCCAGAACTACACATACTAATCCCATCATTAAATTAGATAGGAGACTAGTATGGAAAATAATATGTTTGGTTATGGCAGTCTAAACAGCTATGGCCAATTTGCTGCCACTGGGTTGGCGTTTGGCGACCGCGAACCTAATAAAATGACGGAAGCCAACAAGGAAGAAATCATCATGCGATGCCGTGATGCCAATACCAATGAAGAACTAAAAGAAATTTTAGATCGCGTTGGCGATGATGACAGTTGGGGTGAAATCTCCGAAATCGTAAACCGTATCCGTTAATACTTTTTATTATTATAAGTATGTGTTATAATATAGGTTACCAAAACCTATATTATAACACAGGAGTGCCTATGAACATCACCAGCATATTCAATAAGAAAAAGCCAGTCCTCTCTTTTGAAATCTTCCCCCCCAAAAAAGCGGGAGCCCTCGAATGCATCAACGACACCCTTGCCGAGCTTTGCCATTTAAACCCTGATTTTATCAGCGTCACTTTTGGTGCTGGCGGAAGTGCGGTTGATAACAAAACCATCGAGCTAGGATGCAAGATAAAAAATGACTTTGACATCGAACCTCTTATCCACCTGACCTGTCTTAATTATAATAAGGAAGAAATACTCGCTATCCTCGAACAGTTACGTCACGAAAAACTCTTCAATATCCTTGCCTTACGTGGTGATGAAAGTCCCGATTTTACCCCCAAAGAAGACTTTAAATATGCCAGCGACCTGGTAACCTTCATTAAGGAACAAGGCGATTTTTCAATTAGTGGCGCTTGTTACCCCGAAACCCATATCGAAGCAAAAGATGCCGTGAGTGATATCAAATACCTCAAAACAAAAGTTGACGCGGGGGTAAGCCACCTTGTATCGCAATTATTTTTTGACAATCAAATCTTTTATGATTTCTATGAAAAAACCCGGATTGCCGGAATAGATGTCCCTATCGAAGCCGGAATTATGCCGGTCACCAACAAAAAACAAGTTGAACGCATGGTCACTTTATGTGGTGCAACCCTGCCACCCAAGTTTAAACGTATTCTCGACCGCTACGAAGACAACCCGGAAGCCTTGTTTGATGCTGGGATGGCATATGCGATTAATCAAATCGTTGAGCTGATCGCCGCCGGTGTTGATGGTATTCATATCTATACAATGAATAAGCCGATAATTGCCAAACGAATCTGCGAAGGAATAAAAAATCTTATATGAAAACCGCTTTAATCACAGGAGCGTCACGGGGGATTGGAAAAGCTATTGCCTATTTATTGGCAGAAAACGGCTATGATTTATTTTTGACTGCCCTGACAAATGAAGAAAGGCTTATTAATATAAAAGATGAGCTGACCTCACAATTTAAAGTTAAAATCAAATCTTTTCTCTGTGATGCTGCTGATGCTGATGCCGTCAAGCAGATGTTTATCGATATTCCACCACTCGATGTATTGATTAATAATGCCGGACAAGCTTACACCGGTCTCTTAACTGAGATGTCAGTGACTGATTGGCATAATATCTTGGATACCAACTTAAGTAGTGTCTTTTATACTTGTAAAGAAGCTGTTCCCGCTATGATTGCAAGGAAATCAGGTAAAATCATTAATATTTCTTCTTTCTGGGGTGAATGTGGAGCGAGTATGGAAGTCGCTTATTCAGCTTCTAAGGCTGGTCTGAATGGGTTTACTAGAGCCCTTGCTAAGGAGCTTGCTCCAAGTAATATCCAAGTGAATGCGCTTGCGCCTGGGTTAATCGATACTGATATGAATAAGGGTTTGACTGCTGCCGACTGGGGAAGATTTAACGAAATCATTCCTATTGGGCGGGCTGGGACTGTGGATGAGATTGCTGCGATGGTTTGGTTTATTATTAATGCTCCTGGTTATTTGACGGGGCAGATTATTCGGGTTGATGGGGGGATGTTATAGTGATTGTGTTCGATTGTGTTGCCGCGTGGTCGAAAGCTGCGATTCACCGTACAACGCGCTTTCGCTCCGAGAAAGACGTTGCGTTACGTAAGGCGGTAAGGTACACCGCCTAAGTAACGACGTCTTTCAAGGGTTGTACTATAGAATCGCACTTTCGCCCTCACGAGCGAGGTGTGGGAAAAGCATTTCTTAAAAGGTAGTCGGGGAGTATGGGAGGAAATGATTCTCGCAGGTGCCTCAAGCCGCCTTCTAGAGCAGCAATACTTACATCAGAAGCGATTAGGCGTTAGCACCGGAGAGAACATTTCCTCCCAGACGGTGTAAAACAAGGATGCAACTTAGAAAGGGATTAACATGCGTGATTTAATTATAATAGGAGCGGGACCTGCCGGACTTTCGGCTGCTATTTACGCCAAACGAGCGGGTTTAAATGCTCTCGTAATCGAAAAGAACCCCCTTAGTGGCGGACAAATAATGAATACCTATGAAGTCGATAACTACCTTGGTTTACCCAATATTGGGGGATTTGAAATGGCAGAGCGATTTCGTGGACATGCCGACGGTTTGAATTGTGAATTTACTGAGGCAGAAGTTAAAGAAATCATTAAAAATTCTGCTCCCCAACCATATTTTACCGTAAAAACTGACCATGGAGAAATTGAAACCCGCACCGTTCTCATTGCGGGTGGTGCTTCCCATGCCAAACTGAACATTCCTGGTGAAGCGGAGCTTGCCGGAATGGGTGTTTCTTATTGTGCGACTTGTGATGGTGCTTTTTTCCGCGGTCGGACAGTCGCAGTGGTTGGTGGTGGCGATGTAGCCGTCGAAGATGCGATATTTCTCGCCCGCGCTTGTGAAAAAGTATATCTTATCCATCGTCGTGATGAACTTCGGGCAGCGGCAATCTTGCAAGAAACCCTTAAAAAGCTAAATAATGTCGAAATAATATGGAATTCGGTTGTCGAAGCAATTAATGGCGAAGATCAGGTAGAAAGTATTACGGTAAAAAATATTAATAATAATGAAACAACTATGCTTAGCGTGGCGGGAATTTTTGTCGCTGTCGGTCTAATACCAAATTCTGATAATTTCCGGGGGATAATACCAGTAAATGACAAAGGTTATATTATTGCCGATGAAAACGGCATTACCGAAATAAAGGGAATCTTTGCCGCCGGGGATATCCGGACAAAAAAGCTGCGCCAAATAATAACCGCCATTGCAGATGGAGCATCTGCAGTAACAAGTGTACAACAGTATCTTGCACTAAATTGATAAATATTTCAAAAATATTAAGGAGGCGATATAATAATAGGCTTCCTTTTATTACCACCAAATAGCCGAAAAAAAGTTGACCGTGATGGTTGACAAACTAAAAAAATAATGGTATATTAAAAAAGTCGTAACAATTTCGCAATATATTATTTAACAAATGAAGGATTTATGAGACGAACAGGACTAAAATATATCTCTTACATATTAATAACATTCGTATTGGCAACCAGCATTGAATTGCCGGTTTTTGCATATAATACCTTCTTGCCTTCGGCAGGAATCGACTTTACCCTCAATAGTGACAATACCTCTTCCTTAAGGGATTTCCAGCAATTGCAAAAGAACCAGAGTGTAACCAATCATGTCCCCAATACAAATTCCAGTGTTGTTGCCATTCCGACGGCAACACCGGGAAGTGCATTAGTTGAACAGCTTTCCACCCAGAAAATAGCCGAAGAAACCCAAATGGTTGTATTGGACAGGTCTTTAAGGGAAAAAGAGAGAGAGTTGGAACTGCGGCGTGAAGAAGAAAATTTCAAAAACCTTGTTATCGCTCAAGTTAGGAACTATGTCAATATCCGCAGCCTTCCTAGTGAAGATGGTGAGATAGTTGGTAAATTATATAACAACTCCGTCGGTGATTTATTATCGGAGGTGGATGGATGGTATGAAATTAAATCAGGAACAGTAATTGGCTTTGTAAAAGGTGAATTCTGCGTTACTGGTGAAGATGCTATCGAGCTTGCCAAAGAAGTCGGAACCAGACTGGCGACAGTTAATACCACTACCTTAAAAGTACGTGGTGGCCCCAGTACTGATGATATCGTTCTTGGTCTTGTTCCAATGGAAGACGACTTACTTGTCTTGGAAGAACTTGGCGAATGGGTCAAAGTCAGTGTTGAAGAAGGTGACGGTTATGTCCATGCTGATTTTGTCGAACTATCAACTGAGTTTGTCCGTGCTGAATCACGGGAAGAAGAAAGAATTAGATTGGAAAGGGAAGCAGAAGAACGCCGTGCCGCCCAAGCCGCCGCTCAACGTGCAGTTCGCAATAGTACTCCGCGTCAGACTACTGGATCCGATTATGAAGCCCCAGTTGCATTTGCCAGTGGTGAAGGTAGTGAATTAGGAAAGGCAGTTGCCAACTTTGGTTTGCAATTTGTCGGAAATCCATATAAATATGGTGGAAACAGCCTGACCAGTGGCGCAGACTGCTCCGGTTTCGTTAAGGCAGTATATGAGCAATTCGGCGTATCCCTACCGCGTACATCAGGTACCCAACGGCGTGCCGGAACGGCTGTCGAAGGTGGTATTACCAATGCCCAGCCGGGTGATATTATTGGTTACTCCGGTCATGTTGGTATCTATATTGGTAACGGACAAATAGTCCATGCCTCTACTCCTCAGACCGGCATCAGGATTTCCAATGTCCATTATCGTAGAATCCTTGCAGTCCGCCGTATCTTCTAACAAATATCAGACGAATTTTAATAACCCCCAGTTCACACTGGGGGTTTTGTTTATCTAATTAGTGTAGTGAAGTGAAATAATACTATATTGCTTTTCCCGCGCATTTGTATAAAATATACAAACTTATCTTTAAACTAGCAAATACTATGATATCTCATCAACAAATGACAGCAGGCTTTCCACATAAAAAATAGGAAAAAAATGGATAAAATGGACTTATACACGAAGTTATCCACTTTATCCACAAAAAATCATGTAGTAACGTGTCGATGCTTTACAGTTTTAACCAAACATTTGTTTTGTGAAATTTTGACGAAATTGAGTTAAATTTATATTTTTTTTGAAAAGGTATTGACATTTAAATTGTCACAAAATTGGCATTAATATTACTATATTTGTATTCTATTTATATTTTGGGATTTACAATGCAAAATAGAGCCGCTGGTCAAACTGTTCCTCTACTGTTTTTTGCATTGCAAAGCATCTCACACAATGGTATAATGAAACCACTAAGTCATACTTCGAAAGGATGATGAGCATATGAAATTTATTATTAGCGGCAAAAATATCGAAGTCACGCAAGCCCTACGTAACGCTGTTGAAGAAAAGATTGGGAAACTGGAAAAGTATTTTAAACCGGATACAGAAGTATATGTTACATTAAGCGTTGAAAAAGAAAGGCAGAAAGTCGAAGTCACCATTCCGGTGAAAGGCAGCAAGATTCGTTCCGAGCAAGTCTCAAGTGATATGTATGTTTCTATTGATTTAGTCGAAGAAATTATTGAAAGACAACTTAAGAAATACAAAAACAAACTGGTTGACAAGAAACAGCAGACGACCAGCATCTTTAAACAGGACTTTATTGAAAAAGATTATATGGATGAAGAAGAAATTAAGATTATCCGCTCAAAGAAATTTGATATGAAACCAATGTACCCCGAAGATGCCTGTATCCAGATGGAACTGCTTGGACATGGATTCTTTGTCTTCGTTAATGCCGAAACTGACCAAGTAAATGTAGTTTATAAACGCAAAGGCAGCTCATACGGACTAATCGAACCGGAAGCATAATCTTCTCGTCATAGATGACTTACTATCGTCATAGATGGTTTACTATCGTCATAGATGGTTTACTCTCGTCATTGCGGGCTTGACCCGCAATCTCACCAGATTATTAAAACGGACGATTCCTTCGTCCGTTTTTTCATGCAATAAACCCAACGAGCATATATTTACATGACAACAATAAACACAGGTACCCAATGAATATAAAATATTCACCGAAACAAAAGCTAAATGAAATCGCTTTTCTCTTTTGCCTCGTATCGATGGCTGCATTTCTCACCGTTTTTAGTAAAGAGCGGATAACTGCCCCCGCCAATGACGGTTACGTCCCGGGCGAAGCGGTCTTGGTCGCAACCGATGATGCTTTTATTACCTGGGTTGATTTTAACGTCTCCTACGAAGCCCTGTCGGCTGCATACGAGCTTGATGTTGCGAGTTATGATCAACCGGTGCGCCTTGACTGGATTGAGCTGCTTGCTTATGCCGGGGCAAAAAATGGCGGGAAATTTGGGAAAAGTGCGGTGAATACCATCAAAAAAGCCGCCAGCGAAATAAGCGCAGGCAAAACCACCATCGCCCAACTGACAAACGATTTGAAACACTACCCCTTCTATTATGAAGCTTATCAGGCTGTCCTTGGGGCTATGGTTGGCGAGTACGAAATAGAAGTGGAAGAAGGGAACTCCACCGATGGTGGAGCGGGGGTTCGGGTTTGGCGTAAACGCTACGGACTAAAGGCATTTTCCCCAATAGCCCACGGCTTTCCATATAGCAGTTATGATGATTTTGGTTCATCACGCAACTATGGATACTCCCGCGTCCACCTGGGACATGATATGATGGGGCAAATAGGGACACCGATAATCGCGATTGAATCAGGAATAGTCGAAAATATCGGCTGGAACCAATACGGCGGTTGGCGCATCGGCATCCGTAGCTTTGATGGAAAACGCTATTATTATTACGCCCATATGCGCCAGAATTATCCCTATGCCGAAGGTCTCGAACAAGGTAGTGTCGTTACCGCCGGTGATGTTATTGGTTATATGGGGCATACCGGATATAGCAAAACCGAAAACGTCAACAATGTCAAGTCTGTCCATCTCCACTGGGGTCTCCAATTAATTTTCGATGAATCCCAGCGCGATTCTGACAACGAAATCTGGGTCGATTGTTATGCCCTCACCCGCTTTCTCTACAAAAACCGCTCCAAAGCCGAAAAAATCGGCGATACCCGTGAATGGAAGCGCATCTACAACATGCGCGACCCGGTGGTGGAAGAATGGAAGGCGGGGAAAAATTAAAAGTTCTTGTCATAATATTTGAAATATGCTAGACTTGATATAGAGAATTTAAGTAAACCGAGTGTACCACCTGATGGGGCGCCAACCCCAACAGGCAAGGATGGCACGTAGACTGCCACACAATACAGATTACTCTGCGATACACATTTTTATTATAGTGCATGAAAATTGCATTAGCAAGGAAAATGTAATCATCAAAGAGTATCTGAACTTCGAATACCAACGAGGTGTTAAGTGTGGATGCATGCTTACACCTCGTTTCTTAGATTCTCGCCGAATGCTGGGATGGTGGCAATCGTCTGTTTTACAGCCGTAAGCCGTTATCCCGGATGTTTCGGTGAGGATAAAACAATTGTATCTGAAAAATACATATGCAGATTTACCAGCCTGCATATTTAAATACAAAGGAGGAAGTGTAAATGGATGGAATATTTGGTAAAAAGAATAATAGCCAGGAAAAGAAATTAAGGAATGAAATTGAAAATACGGAGTTTAAAAAGCAATCTTTGATATCTGCTGTTGATAATGAAATACGTGCTACACTTACCCAACGTGAAAATGAATATAATCAAATTGGTAAGCTTGTTTATGAAAAAAAAGAACAAGATTCATTTTCCAATGATGAAAATTTAGTTGAAATATTTTCGCGAATTGACAACCTCAATCGTTTGTTAGAACAAAAAAAGGAAAAGATAGATGATATCAGGAACAAATATGATGATGAAATTAACATGCTTAACTCAATGCTGCCACAATCTAAATCAGCAGTTCAAATTACTTCATCAAACCAACCGCCAGGGAATGGACAAGCATTCTGCCTGAAATGTAACACCGGTTATACACTTGGGGAAGATTTATTTTGTACGTCATGCGGGGGGAAATTATAGTACTGACAGGAGAAAAGAATGTTTTGTAATAAATGTGGAAATGGAATATCGAATCAGGCGGCATTTTGCTCAAAATGTGGGGAAAAAACCAATCTACCGATAAATAAAAAAAATCCAATAAAAAAAATACTACTATTAACAGTTCCATTAGTTATTGTTCTGGCGGTAGGATTGATTCTTTTATTACATAATAAACTGAATGATGATATTGAAGAAGGAATAGGCGCATCATTATTTGCTGAATCGGATGAAGCGAAAGGACAAATTACGTCTGGCGAAGGCATTATCAAAACAAGCGAAATAATTACATATGATGGAGAAGGAAAGATAAAATATTCCGACAGACTTGAATATGACCGGAATGGAAATATGATTGCATATCATGAACATGATAAGTCGGGTTATTTAGTATTATCTCATTATTTTGAGTATGACGAAAAAGGAAATAAACTGTTCTATCATGAATTTATAGGAAATGACAGGCTCATTGCCAGTGATATTTCAGGGGGAACACCACCTATCGGGAACACATTAATCCGTTACGAAAATAGTAAGAAGGGAATCTTGTCCCATTCGCAAAAATATGAGTATGACGATTTTGGACATATTCTACTTAGTCATGAATACAAATGGCGCAAATATAACCCTCATTCTGATTTTGATATAAAATATATTGAAGATGGGAATGAATCGGATATTTACATTGGGATTTTGGCATTTTCATATGAATATGATGAAAATGGAAATATAGTGGCTTATAATAGACATGAATATGAACATATATATGAGCAACGTGAAGATTATGTAGAAGATACACATCGTTGGATAACAAATAATGTCTTGGTAGATACCATTGAAACAATATCTATTATCGAAAAATATGTATATGAATATGATGAAAGCGGGAACGTATTATCGATTCGTGAATACAGAGGACATAATGCTGAAGATTTGGTGCTTTCTTCATCGTATGAATATGATGAAGATGGGAAATTATCTACTGTGACCCATAATGGGCATGATAATAATGAACTAATTTACTCAATCAAACATGAGTATGATCAAAACGGAAATGAATTGGCACGATATAACTATAATAAAGCCGGTATTTTGGATGGTTATCTAAAATACGAATATGACGAAATGGACAAGATTATCACCCGCCATCAATACAATGCCGATGGAACTTTATCATCATCGGTAAAATATGAAAATGAATATGATAATAATGGAAATGTAATCTCGATCCTGGCCTATCGGGAAATTGAGGATAATGAATGGGAATTATATGAAAGTGTGAATTTTACTTATGTTTATCATCCTGAGTCTTATGATATTTCACTTGAAAAAATAGTATCTGTGGAACGTTTGCTGTCTGAGATCATGAACGAAGCAGAGCCGGATGAAATAATTCAAACAGGAACAAATATCAGGATACGGGCGGTTAAGCAGGTTAAGTATAATTCAAATTCGATGAATTCAGAGACTTCTGCAAGATATGAATATGACGAAAAGGGAAATTTACTAATTGGATACAGCTATGATCATTCAGGAAATGTAGTTTCTTATCAGCAATATGAATACGATGAAAGAGGAAATGTACTATCTATATACAGCCATAAGGGAAATGGAGATTTATCCGGATTTATTCATTATGAATACGATGAAAGAGGAAATGTACTAACTATATATGATTATAAGGGAAATGGAGATATATACAAATTTGAGCATTATGAGTATGATGCAATGAATAATATAGTATACTTTTCCATATTTCAAGATAACCCTAGATATGAATCATCCGTTATGTATTATTATGAATACGATAATAATGGAAATATCTTGTTTCGGTATAATATGAATGGAGCTTTTGATGAAAATATATACGATGGGAAAGGTAATCTCATTTATAGACATAACCATGATGTCAATGGAATCCATGTTAGCTCGGAAAAGTTTGAGTATGATAACAAAGGGAATATGACAGCAGAATATCTCATTTATTACCTTAGTGGTTATTATGATGAAATAGATAAAAAAACTATCTATGAATATGATGTGAACGGAAATTTATTAGCCAAGCACGTTTACTATAGCATTAATAACCTAGGGTTAATTTTAATGGGTACAGAAGAATATGATGAAAAAGGCGAAATAACAGCTATCTATAATTTTAACGATTTCAATGACAGAAGCTCATTTACCGGCAGCAAATTTGTAAATGAATATGACCAGCATGGAAATATTATTGTTTCATATGAATATGATCATGATGGGACGCTTAAAAATAGAACTCTTACAAGATACATTTATTTTTGATGCAAATGAAAAGAGGAGTTAATATGTTCTGTTCAAAATGTGGGAATGTAGTTTCAAATGAAGTAATGTTTTGCAATAAATGCGGCGCACAACAAAGTAAAATAGCCAAAACACAACCCCCCAATGATTTAAGGCATTCTAAGCCAAACCGAAAAATCCTCATCTTTGTGGTTAGCATGCTTATTATAGTTATAAGCAGTCTCGTCTATATAAATATAAATAAAAACCGCGGTATCCCTGAAGAAATCAACCGGGAAATAAATAGAACCCTTTACAGCTACCAACAAGATTTTATTGAGTTGTACGATTTATCATGTATAATCACGGGCGAAAACTCAAATTTCAGCACCCTTTCCCAGTATTACTTCGATGTTGAGACAGCAAAACAGGCAACCAGATTCCTCGATGATTACCAGGATAATATAATAGATGGTTTTACTGATTTCAGAAATACTGTGACCGGTGGGGCAAAGATAGCCGGAGGATTGGGGGCACTTTTGTCATCTATCCCTTTCGTAGGCGGGGTAATTAGCTACGGAGTGGATCAGCTAAAAAGTGACGATATAATTTTTAACGAAAGAGCATGGAAAAACGTTCTGACATATGAAATAAGAATTGATGAAATAATATCTGCCAGTAACAATAAAGCAGAGGTCAGGTTACTAATAAAAATTGCGACAGATTATTCTGCCATGAATGATAGTTTAACCTCCTCATCGCTGGGTATTGATTATTCTTCCTGGAATGAGAAAGAAGAGGGTCATGTCATTGTTCAAATGCGAAAAGATGTGAATGCAGGAAAATGGCTTTTTGACAGCATTGACCATGTTTATATAATCACATTTTAGGATGATTCCGGATTGAAATAGAAATGGGTTACCGAAAACAGCTTATGCAAAATTACATTTGACTTTTTTTCAAATTTGGTATAATATATTTAACAAGACAGCCGAAAGGTAGCGTGCACCTACCCTACCCGGCGACTATAGTTACTAAAGGAACAGTGCCTAAAACCGTCGAAGTCCAGGGCGCTGTTCCTTTTTTTGTTTATATTCTTTGCGATACGCTAAAAACAAAATAGCTAGTTTTATAAGTAACGAGATTATTTCATATAAATTCATAAAAGTCACCCATCTTTCTCAAAAACCGGAAAGGTGGTGCGCTGCCTGTTCGGCCGCCTTGCTAAGAATATTATGTTTTCAAAGTCTGATACTGCATTCCTTCATCATGTTTTGGATAAAATAGATGAAAACGATTATCATTTACTAAAATAACGGGGACAAAATAGCGAAGTAATTTAGTAAAAAACTTATTTACTTTTACTCCAACTATTGCTATAATCTACTTAGCAAGGCAGCCGACAGATAGGTATGGCTATCTGACCCGGCGACAGTAGTAACTAATAAAAACAGTCGTTTCTACTTCTGAGGTACAAGACGGCTGTTTTTTGTTTTTCATATCACTACGATACATCAAAATCAAAATTGCTAAATTTATAAGTAACGAAAGAATTGCAATAATTAACATAAATGATACCTAACCTTTCAAAATGCTGGGTTAGACACCACACCGCCTGTTCGGCCACCTTGCTAAGAATATTATGTTTTCAAAGTCCGATACTATATTCCTTCATCATGTTTTGGATAAAATAGATGAAAACGATTATCATTAGTATAGTGTAGAATAATAGAAGCTTCAAAAGCTCATCGACAATATGAGTATGAACGAGCTATGTAGAATTGTAAAGAAAAAACTCGATTTCTCTCGAAAAATAATTTTCTAAAATAATCAATTAAACATCCTCGTTATCATTGCTAATTAAATTTTCCTATGATATAATAATTGTTGCTGTAAAAAAATATATTATGGAGGAATTCAAATGGCGAAAAAAGTCGTATTAGCAGGTGCTTGCCGGACAGCCATCGGGACAATGGGAGGGACACTCAGCACTACCCCTGCCGCCGACCTTGGCGCAATAGTCATAAAGGAAGCCCTGAATCGGGCCGGTGTTGCCCCGGAAGCAGTTGACATGGTTTACATGGGATGCGTTATCCAAGCCGGATTGGGGCAAAATGTCGCCCGCCAGTCATCAATTAAAGCCGGACTACCAAACGAAGTACCGGCACTGACAATAAATGTAGTATGTGGTTCAGGTCTCCATGCTGTCAATATGGCAGCCCATATGATTATTGCCGGGGAAGCCGACATCGTTGTCGCCGGTGGAACCGAAAATATGTCCATGGCACCCTATTCAATGCCTCAGGCGCGGTATGGTTACCGCTTAGGCAATGGTGCCTTAGTTGACAACATGGTCAAGGACGCCTTGTGGGATGCCTTCAATGATTATCATATGATTCAAACTGCCGACAATATCTGCGCTGACCCACGCTGGAATCTTACCCGCGAAGAACTTGATGAGTTCGCTTTAAAAAGTCAGTTAAAAGCCGAAAAAGCCCAAGCAAACGGCGCTTTCGATAAAGAAATCGTACCTGTCGAAGTCAAGCAACGCAAAGATGTCATCGTATTTAATAAAGACGAAGGAATCCGCGCCGGAGCAACTATCGAAGGTCTAACGAAACTCCGCCCAATCAATAAAGACGCTTATGTCACCGCCGGAAACGCATCAGGTATCAACGACGGTGCTGCCGCCGTGGTGGTCATGAGCGAAGAAAAAGCCAAAGAGCTCGGCGTCAAAGTCATGGCAACATGGGTAACCGGAACACTGACCGGATGTGACCCCACTGTCATGGGTATTGGCCCGGTTGCTGCCAGCAAGAAAGCCATGGAAAAAGCCGGAATGAAAATCGAAGACTTTGATATCATCGAAGCCAACGAAGCTTTTGCCGCCCAATCACTTGCCGTCGGCAAAGACCTCGGCATCAATGTGGACAAGCAACTAAACCCCAATGGCGGTGCAATTGCCTTAGGACACCCCGTCGGCGCCAGCGGCTGCCGCGTCCTCGTCACCTTACTCCATGAAATGGAAGCCCTCGGCGCCAAAAAAGGCCTCGCCACCCTCTGCATCGGTGGTGGAATGGGCGTCGCCGCAATAGTCACCCGCGATTAAATTAAAAGGAGATATATATGGAATACATCCTATACGAAGTAAAAGACGCAGTCGGCATAATCACCATCAACCGTGAAAAAGCCCTCAACGCCTTAAATTCAACCGTCCTCACCGAACTAGGACAAGCCCTCGACGCAGTAGACCAAGACACCATCAGATGCCTTATCCTCACCGGAGCCGGAGAAAAATCATTCGTCGCCGGAGCCGATATTGGCGAAATGAGCAGCCTTACCAAAGTCGAAGGTGAAGCATTCGGAAAAAAAGGCAACGATGTTTTCCGACGCCTCGAAACCTTCCCCATCCCCGTCATCGCCGCTGTCAACGGCTTTGCCTTAGGTGGTGGTTGCGAAATCGCGATGAGCTGTGATATCCGCCTCTGCTCAGACAACGCTGTCTTCGGACAACCCGAAGTCGGACTCGGCATCACCCCCGGTTTCGGTGGCACCCAACGCCTTGCCCGCTTGGTAGGTGCTGGAATGGCAAAACAAATGATATATACCGGACGCAATATCAAAGCTGACGAAGCTTACCGCATTGGACTAGTAAATGCTGTTTATCCCGCTGCTGAATTAATGGAAGCCGCCGAGAAAATGGCAGCCGGAATCGCCAAAAATGCCCCAATTGCTGTCCGCAACGCCAAAAAAGCCATCAATGACGGACTCGATGTCGATATGGACACCGCTCTGGTCGTTGAAGAAAAAATGTTTGGCGCCTGCTTTGAAACCGCTGACCAAGTTGAAGGCATGACCGCATTTATGGAAAAACGTAAAGTTGAAGCTTTTACTAACCGCTAAATAAAAATGTATAGAAGTATCGATTAAGCAAACAATTTTTGGATTACTTTGCACGAACCAAATTAATTATCCCGTCATTGCGAGGTGAAGCAATCCAGCAGTAAAGAAAGGTAAGGAAAAATGAAAGTTGGAGTAATCGGCGCAGGAGCAATGGGTTCCGGAATCGCCCAAGTATTTGCCCAAGTAGATGGGTACGAAGTATATCTATGTGATATCAATGAAGAATTTGCCGCAAACGGCAAAAATAAAATCAAAAAAGGATTCGACAAAAGAGTAGCAAGCGGCAAAATGGAACAAGACAAAGCCGATGCCATCCTCGCAAAAATCACCACCGGAGTCAAAACAATTTGCACCGATGCCGATTTAATCGTCGAAGCCGCTTTGGAAGTAATGGATGTCAAAAAACAAACATTTAAAGAATTACAAGACATCTGCCCCAAAGAATGTATTTTCGCCACCAATACCTCATCACTCTCAATCACTGAAATCGCTGCCGGACTTGACCGCCCCGTAATCGGAATGCACTTTTTCAACCCAGCTCCCGTTATGAAACTCGTCGAAGTCATCGCCGGACTTAATACCCCCGTTGATTTAGTGGAAAAAATCAAAGCCATTTCCGTCGAAGTCGGCAAAACACCGGTTCAAGTCAACGAAGCTCCCGGATTTGTTGTCAACCGCATTTTAATCCCGATGATAAATGAAGCAATCAACGTCCTCGAAGCCGGCGTCGCCAGCGTCGAAGATATTGATACATCAATGAAACTCGGTGCGAACCACCCAATGGGACCACTCGCTTTAGGTGACTACGTCGGTCTCGATATCGTACTTGCAATAATGGAAGTCCTATATGCCGAAACCGGTGACCCCAAATACCGTCCCGCCGGATTACTCAAAAAGATGGTCCGCGGCAATCTGCTCGGCGTCAAAACCGCTGCGGGCTTTTATGACTATAATAGATAGTATTGTAGTATATAAGAGTTAATAATGATGTATGAATATAAAACTATTCGTTGGAGTCCAGAAGGTAATTTTACAGAAAATCAAACAAAAGAGTTGGAGATTATATTAAATCAAATGACCACAAAAGGATGGGAATATGTAAACACATAACCTCGGACACCCACAGTGTAGTAGTATTAGTATTTAAACGTGCAATATAATATATGCGAAATTTAACTATATCAAAATTGGAGGATTACTAAATGAATTTTATGTTAAGCAAAGAACATGAAATGCTGCGCACCCTGTACCGCGAGTTCGCAGAAAAAGAAGCCAAACCAATC
>Ga0209737_10000196_pt1 | contig 54346 bp, 55 predicted proteins | sample TergutCu122P3_FD_187284 | JGI IMG/M metagenome (GOLD analysis project Ga0209737, IMG submission 187284) | Cubitermes ugandensis P3 segment gut microbial communities from Kakamega Forest, Kenya - Cu122 P3 (SPAdes) (version 2) | ecosystem: Host-associated > Arthropoda: Insects > Digestive system... | reverse complement strand
GTGTCCGCCGTCGCCACCACCTCCAGGGTAAATGTCCCTGCCGCCGTTGGGGTGCAGGTGAGGAGGAGGCCATTTCTGACGCAGCCTGCTCCCTGCGGGGCGGAGACGGTGAAGTCTGTGTTCTGCGCCGTCACGGTGAAGGAGGTGGACTGGCCCACCACCACCTCCGCCGTGGCGGGGGAGAGGGCGAGGGAGACTTTAACCCTCCCCTCCTCAATCCCAGGCTCCGTAGAGCTGCCGCAGGCGGCCAGAAGCAACCCCATGAGAAGAAACATCGCAACCCTCATGTCTGTCACCCTCTTTGCAGTCTTCATGTGCAACCTCCGGCTGGAAGAACAGTGACAATATATTCATAAAACGCGAAGTGATGGAATGGAAAGTGAAACCAGCCTCCAAATGTGGCTTTCAGCAGCACAATTCAAAGCAAAACCAGACCAGTTTCATGTTGAAGTGATTCGATTTTACAGACCGGTTTCAATTTGACATGAGGTCGAGGCGGGCGAGGATTCCGCGATGGGAGCGCACTCAAGTGCGTGACCTGAGCGGAACCGGAGCCCAACGAAGAGATCATGTCAAAGTGGAACCGGTCTAGGCTATTGCACGGTGGGGTTTTGAAGGCCACCCACATTCCTCAAAACAGGCAAATGGCCGTCCTTCCATTCCCATACGGCCTCAAAGTCATATGCCTTCGCGCCCAAGTCCGTTGACCAGTGGCTGGAAGTTGTCCACCAACTCTGGGTGCTGACGGCGCCCGGAAGGACGTCTTCGCCGTGGAGGCTGGCAAGGCCGGTGTCCGCAGCGGCCAGAAGGACAAGCGCTCCTTTTGCATACAGCTGCAGGCTCGCGTTGGCATAGTTATGGTGATGGACACCCATGTTGGTATTCCCTGTGATACGCCTGACATAGGGAGAACTGTTGGACACCAGCGTGACGCTGGGGTTGTCTTTTGTCTTGCCGGCACCTATGTCCACGTGCAGGACGCATGGCGCCGTGTCGCTGTCGGCAGAAAATCAGCCTTTGCCCAAAAGGGTGTCAGCTTATAAAGAAACAGACGAGAATTTGCCCAAAAGGGTGTCAGCTTATAAAGAAACAGACGAGAATTTGCCCAAAAGGGTGTCAGCTTACAAAGAAACAGACGAGAATTTGCTCAAAAGGGTGTCAGCTTACAAAGAAACAGACGAGAATTTGCTCAAAAGGGTGTCAGCTTATAAAGAAACAGACGAGAATTTGCCCAAAAGGGTGTCAGCTTACAAAGAAGCAGACGAGAATTTGGCTGCAGGCTTGCTACTGCCTCTTTTTCCCCATGGCAGGAAAAAACTCTTCCCGCCTTCTGAGGTAGCCGTTGGTTGCCCTTGCTTTTGTATGCACAGTTATGCAAACACCTTCTGGGTCTCATGAGGGTTGTTTTCAATTGACAAGTTGGGGTTGGACCAGTTTAATGGTTGTTTAAGCGCGGCGGACCGGTGCTGTTGTCCTAAAAGAGAAGAAACCCTATGCGTTACCCACGTTTTCTGTTGACCGCCTCCTTGGCTGCGGGCCTGTGTTTTTCTTTTGTCTCCACCCCAGGCTGTACAGAATCGCCGAATGGAAAAGACACCTTAAAAGCCTTTTCCTCCGAAAAAGAGCTCACCCAGTGGCTGCAAAAGAAGAAAAGAGAGATTGAAAACGTTAACAACCAATATGGTATGGGCGTCAGCCCTGACGCTCCTTTTGAGGAGGCCGCTGTCTCCGTTGAAGCCGACTCTGTCACCCATACACAAACGGAAGGCGTCGACGAAGGGGGCATCGTCAAACTGCATGGAAACCATTTGGTCATTCTGCGTCGCGGCCGTCTCTTCAGCGTTGACACCCAAAACGACCGTTTGAAGCCGGTTTCTGTGGTGGATGCTTTTGCGCCGGGCACCCAGGGAAATGCCTGGTATGACGAAATGCTGATTTCAGGTAACACCGTTGTCGTCATTGGGTACAGCTACCAAAAAGGGGGGACCGAGGTGGTCCTCTTCAACATTGACGAGGGCGGCGTGCTTTCTTATGAGGCCACCTACATCCTCCGCTCCAACGACTATTATTCCTCGCGAAATTATGCCAGTCGTCTGATAGGCAGCAAGCTGATCTTCTATACGCCCCTCTATTTGAATTTTTATGGCAACCCGCTGGACAACCTCCCTGCGCTGCGGCATTGGAAGCCCAACCACTCTCTCGAGTTTATCCGCCTGGCGCCTGCAACAAATATTTACCGTGTGGATGATGCGTTGGACCCCAACGCGGGCATTGCTTTGCACACCGTACACATTTGCGAGTTGGCTGCCAAGCCCATGCAATGCACCGCCCGTGGCATTCTCGCGCCGCCTGGGCGCGAGTTTTATGTCTCGCGGGAGGCCGTCTATATTTGGACGACTCAATATTCGTTTTCCAACCCTTCTGCGCCCGCTCAGTCTACCCTGTTTCGCTTCCCCTTGGAGGAGGCACAGGCCCCCACGGCCCTCAAAACCATGGGCAGTCCCATTGACCAATTCTCCTTCCTGGAAAGCGACGGCTATTTGAATGTCCTGCTTCGCGCCGAAGGACAAGCGGCCTCCATGTGGTCTTCCGAGGTTGGTAGCCAAAACCTGGCCTTGTTGCGCCTTCACACCCAGCAACTTGGGAATGGCACTTCGGCGGCCCCTCTCCACCTCTATCACCCCTTGCCGGCCCCCAAAGGCGGGTGGAGCCTTCAAAACCGCTACGTGGGGGACTACCTCCTCTATGGTGCAGGCGAAACCTGGTGGCCCCCCCAGGGGCAGAATGCCGAGTACACCTCCTATGCGTTCAACTGGCAACAGCCGGACAGGGCCCCTGCCCTCTTGCCGATACAACACCCGGTGGATCGCATAGAAGCCCTCGGCTCCTCTCCTTTGTTGGTGGGCAGCAAGGAGGGAAACCTGTATTTTTCAGCCATATCCGCTTCTCTTTCAGGGCCCAAGTCGGACATTCAGGCGACATTGGTGAGTGAGTTTGTGCTGGAAGGCGCCTCTCAGGGAGAGACGCGCAGCCACGGTTTCTTTTATAAGGCAAGCGACGACAACCATGGCATTCTCGGGCTTCCTTTCCGCGGCGGCGACGCGTTTGGCTGGCAGCAACTTTGGAAAGCTTCCAATGGGGTTGTCTACCTTCGCAACCACCAGCTAAAGCTCAGCACGCTGGGCACCCTCGAGGCCCAAACACCCTCCCATGAGAATGACAACTGCAAGGCCTCCTGCGCGGACTGGTACGGCAATTCCCGCCCGCTTTTCTTCAACAACCGCATTTTCGCGCTCATGGGTTATGAGTTGGTGGAAGGAAAGCTGGAAGGCGAGCACATAATAGAAACCCAGCGCGTGGATTTCACCCCCCGTTAGAGGTGAAGGGGGTTGCCCCCGCGAAGGTTTTGGGGTCAAAAGTGCATCCGAAGGCCGGGCTGAGTTTGGGGTTGGGGAGGTCGCCACTTCAGCTGGCTTTTTTGTGCTTCTCGAGAACAGCCTCCATCTGACGCTTAAACTCAGCAACTTTTTCCTGGTCTGCCGGGGCTGCCATTCGAGCCAAGAATCGCTCGGACCCCTTGCGAATGTCCTCGCAAATTTCTTGCGGTGTCATCCCTTTGCGTCTCTCGTAGTTCCAGTCGCGGATTTTGCGGATGTCTTCGAGGGTGAAGGCGGGGCTGATTTCGGGCTCGGGTACATCACTCATTGTCTACCTCCTCGAGGAGCATGCTTGGAGAGTATATCATTATCTCTCTGTAGCCCGCCATCAGCGCAACCATTTTCGCTCCCCTTAGGGAAGCAACCCTTCCGTTGCAAACATTTGCAGCACTGGATGCTTGGAGATGGGCTTTTTTTCCGATCAGGCCACCTTCAAATCCTTCAGGGCTTCTGGGCGTTGAACGGCCACTCTTAGCAAAGTTCTGGCAGCACCACTGGGCACACGCCGCCCTTGCTCCCAGTCTTGCAGCGTGCGCAAGGAAACACCCAGCAACAGGGCAAACTCGGACTGCGAGAGCCCCAGTTTGTTTCTCGCGGCTACCAGCTCCGGCAGTTTGACTTGGGTTGTGCGCTCTGCCTTTTTGGCCTTCATTTCCCGGAGGGATTGCAACAAATCGGCTTGAAATTGCTCTGATGCTTTCATGAGTCCAGCTCCTCCTTGAGTTGCTTCAAAAATCGGGAAGGCAAGTTGTCCAATTCTGACTTGGCATAGACAATCAACAACCAGATTTGTCCTTCTTGCAAAATGTTATAATAAACGACTCGACTTCCGCCACGCTTGCCTGAACCACTGGCACTCCAGCGGACTTTTCTCAGGCCGCCTGTGCCGGGAATGACATCGCCTTCAAGCGGGCGAGCGGCAATCCAGTTGACGAAAGCTTCCCGTTCAGCATCAGACCAAATTGCATCTGCATATCGCACAAAAACGGAAGTTTCGATAACGGTATACACAAGGAAATTATACGGCAATGCCGGACAGAGTCAAGGCTTTGTTAGGCTGGCAAATATTGCTGTTCAGCATGGATTGAAATGGGCCGCCCGCCCACCACATGTGCGGAGTGGTCCTCTCGCGCAAACAGATGAAAACAACACCCGCGCCCACAAAAAAACCCGCCTGCTCCGAAGAGAGCAAGCGGGCTTGGGGGATTGCACAAACCCCTTAGACTCGGTGCTCAAGATCGGGGTCGATCTTGATACCAACTAATTCGACGTCCGTTGTGCATTTCCCGGTGTGTGCAGCATTGTTGTTAGAGCATTGGTTGCCCTGACAAGTCCGGTCTCTCTCCCACTTCCCTGTTCCGGTGAAGGAGTTCCCACTCATCTCGATAGTAATGGTGACCGTAGTATTCGTAGTCACTTGTGACTCTGAACCCGTCCATGGCCTCGAATGAGTTTTTGAAGTACCTTTGAATGTATAACTCTTTCCATCCTTCGTTCCCTCAAGCACATCTCCGTTTCCGTAGTTGCTCACAGGCGATGAAGCAAGCCACAAGTAGTACTTACTATCTGGGCCTTTGTAGATCTCCCAAGTGCTAGAGCTTCGCGCAGTAGTGTCAGGTGGCTGGTTTGGGCCAACAGAGCAGGACTCTCCTTTATCCAACACTGAAACCTGCCAAATATCCACCGGACCGCCGCAACCCACGAGAACGACCGCAACCAACGCCACCATAACCATCATGATTTTCTTCATTTATCTTCTCCTGTTTCTTTTGGTTTTCTCTGCAACCGGCAACATCTTGCCTTATGCGGCGGCTTAGTCAAGCAAAGAATTTAAAATCTGCGCTGCCGGAAGCATGGCTTGAGGGAGCGTTTTCTCCCGCGGATTTTGCGAATATCCTCGAGCGTGAAGGCGGGGCTGATGTCGGGCTTGGGGGTGTTGCTCACCGTCGCCTCTTCAACCTGCTTTTTTGTATTTTTTGCGGACGGACTCAAGTCGGCGGTCCACCTCTGCCAGCATGGCCGGGTCCGCCGGTTTTCTCCTGGCAAAGAACCGCTCCGCACCCTTGCGGGTGTCCTCGCAAATTTCTTGCGGCGTCATGCTTTTGTATTGCTCGTGTTTCCATTCGCGGATTTTGCGAATATCCTCGAGCGTGAAGGCCGGGCTGATTTCTGGCTTGGGTATGTCACTCATCGTCGCCTCCTTCTACAAGCATGGTTGGGGAGTAAATCATTATATCCTTATAACCACCCTTCGCCGCAATATCCCTTGCACCTTTTATTGTCCTGGCGTTCACGATGTGCTTGAAATTCCAGGAGACAATGATGTCGCAGCCAGACAGAAGTGCAGCCGCTATGTGGCGACAATCGTTGAAGCTCTTTTCCCGCAAAATTCCGAAATCCACAAACTTGCTCGCAAGCGCAACCGCCTCGTCGCCGGACTCCACTCGCTCATACTGGATTTTCTGGAGGAAAAGATCGAGGCAGTCCCTTTTCTCATCCAAACATCCATCCAGCTCGTCGAACACCACCTCGGACAGAACCACTTCGTAGGCACCCGCCTTGATCTCCTCCCACAGCCGCAGGGTGTCCTCCATTTTCTCCGGAGTCTCCGGAGCGTCCAGGTGGCTAATAACAGAGGTGTCCAAATATATTTTTGTCTTTCTCATTGGGGAGCCTTCATAGGAACTTCAATCATGGATGCAGGCACTAACTTGTCAACACATGGTCGGCATCATGCAAAAAGCAATGCTCCGCCACTCAAACCAACACCAAGCCACGCTTCGACACCATCAACCGCGTATGCGCCGCCCTCGGCATGAAGCTGGTGGTGCAGCCTGTCCGCTAGACCGGTTTCACTTTGACATGATCTCTTCGTTGGACTCGTTTTTGCTCAGGTCACGCACTTGAGTGCGCTCCCTCCAGCCCTCCCTTCCGTCAGCAAGCTCCACCGGAGCTTGCTCATCGCAAAAGCCTCGTCCGCCTCGACCTCATGTCAAATTGAAACCGGTCTGTAAAATCGAATCACTTCAACTTAGAAACAGTCTAGACCGGAAGCCACCTAATAACAATGCGGCAAAGCCTCCGCCCGAAGGCTGTTGGAGTTGCAATTGTCACGGTGCATTCTGGGCCATTTGGACAAGCGGTTTAAGCCGTCGCTGTGGACAACCATGGAGCGTACCTCTCCTTGGGCGCCCACCACCCATAGGCGGTTGCCTTTCAACACAGGCTGCGCCGAGGCTTCAATGCTCAATGGGTTGCCCAGGAAAGTCCGCGTCCACAAAAACGCCAGCGTGTCAGCACGGAAGGCATGCACCTTGCCGCCTGTTGTGACGACATAAATTTCCGCCGCTTTGCCACCCACGGCCTGGCCCAAAATGGGGCTGCCGACGGGCGCATCCCCGCCCTGGGAGAGCGTTCCTTGCGCATCCGGAAGTGCACCTTCCACCGCACCGGGCAAATAGCGGCGAACCTCATAGGGGGCGCCGGGGGGCTCCGACACCACAACATAGGCGTTGCCATAGGCATCCAAAACCGGCGGAGAGAGGGAGGCAACCAAAGGCCCAAAGCCCATGCCCTCCAACCTGGAAACACGAAAGAGACGAGCGCGCGCGCCTGCTCTCACCGCCATCCACGAATTCCTTTCGTCCGCTGCCAAGCCGAGGACTTCATCAAACGCTTCGGGAATTTCAAAGGTGCTCCACCATTCCGGCCAGGTTGAGGTTGCGTTGAGCCATACTGTTTCGGAGACCCAATGTTTTCCCGCCCCCTGGCGCACCATGAGAAGTTGTGAAAACTCTTCAACGGCCGTAGCCCTCGGCAGCCATGCCAAGGGAGCGACTGGCCCCCATAGAAACTTTGTATTCTCTTTGCAACGGGGGCCGCCCTCCTCGTTGGGGAGATAGGCCACTATCCGGTTCTCATCCCCTTCTACGCCGCTGGTGTCACGCATGGGCACCGCAAAACGCCAAGGGCCTTGGCCCCCGTCGTTGCCAACCTCCAGCAAGGTGGGGCCATAGGCAAAATACGCCTTGGAGGAAATGGACTCTGCCTCGCATGCCATATTTTGGAAAACGCTGCCGTCGTGGGCCAACATGGAAACTTGGCTTTTGCTGACAAATACCACGCGCCCGCTGTTGCCCACCGTTGCCAGGCCTGACAAGGTGTCCAAGGCGAAGGAAGTCGTCACCTGGCCATTGTCGGTGCGAAAGAAATGGATTCGTCCGGTGTGCTCACCCGTTCTCCCAACCACCAGGCGGCCGTCTGTCCATGCCAACGGCAGCCCGCTCCCAGAGGTGGAGATATTTCCCTCGAAAACGGCTCCTCCGTTGAATTGGCATCGTCTTTCTCCATCGCATGTCCAGCCCGGGGGGCAGAAGTTGTTGGTTGGCATACACAGAGAAGACGGCGGAAGACATGCCCCCGTTGGGAGATGGCATGTCCATCCAGACGGGCAGTGGCTGGCCTCAAAGCAAATGTAGGGGACGCATTGGTCCCCTTGGCATGTCCAAGCAGCCGGGCAGGGGTTGTTGTTGCCGCAGGTTTTGGGCATGCAGCTGCCAACCCCCGGCGGGGCATAGGGCGCGTCCCTGCACTCTTGAAGCAAACTACAGTCATTGTCATTGCCGAGCGCGCAGCTGTTGCCGGGGAAGCATTGCCCGACGCCGCTGGCGTCGGTGGACAAACACACAAAGCCCTCCGGGCATTCGCCATGCTGGTCCGGGGTACAACTGGGGGGGACACAGGTGTTGTCCATGCATGTCCAGTGGGCAGGGCAATGGCTGTTGTTCTCACAGCGAGGGGGGACACAGCGGCCCGTGGTTTCGTCACACCTCCAACCGGCAGGGCAGTGGCTCCCCTGGGTGCAGGCAGCGGGGACGCATGCGTCTGCCTGGCATGTCCAACCGGTGGGGCATGGGTTGTCCTCGCTGCAAACGCTCGGCAGGCATATGCCCAGCCCCTCCGGCATAAGCATGGCCTCTTGGCAGAGGTAGCCTTGGGGGCACTCTTCGCCATGCGGCAGAGTACATGTTTGGGCAGGCAAGCACTTCCCTTCGCCTTCGCCCATGTCCCAGCATATCAAACCGGCCGCGCACGCTCCGTCTTCGCCCACTGTGCAGCTTTCTCCCAAAAACTTCTCTCTCTCCGCCTCCGCTTCTGCTTCTGCTTCTGCCCTGGGCATACATATGCCTTGGCCTGTCTCGGGTGTTGACAGCACCCCCAAACATACCTGCCCCTGCGGGCATGTCGTGTTGTCGCCAAATGCACAACTGGTGAGGACAATTCTTCCTGCGTCACAACCCACAAAGGCGGCTGACAGCAGGCCCAAAAGGGCCAAACCCAAGGCAGGAAAACCTCGCCTCCCTCCCCTCGCTTTTGTTTCAAAGGTTGCTTTTTCTCGAAGGAGAATTTCTCTGGGCATGTGCTTGTGCACTCCTTCCCTCAACACTTCACCAGCGCGGCCATGAAGCGTGGAAAGCCCTTTTTATTTCATTCTCCGCATATATGCAATAATTCTTCAACCGCTTCCGAAGAGCGGCAGGCGGCGGCGGGGAGGACAAGCCAATACATCCACGGTGGTGTCATGCATGCTGGCAAGGGTACTTGTCCGCCAGCGCAGCCAAGGCCTCTGCCTCCAGCTGGAGGAGGTGGCCCTCTTTGAGGTGCGCCCTCCCCTCTACCCACAGGTGGGTGACGTCGGCACCGCTTCCCCCGTACACCAGTTGGGAGACCGGGTTGCGGCAGGGCAAACCATGCAAGCCCCCCAAGTCTACGGCGCATAAGTCCGCTGCTTTGCCTGCCTCCAGGGAGCCTATTTCCCCCTCCAGGGCCAGCGCCCTCGCCCCGGCTAAGGTTGCCATCTCCAAGGCCTTGTGTGCGTCTACCGCCGCCGCCTCCTCGGTGCTCCCCTTCGCCAGCAAGGCCGCCAGCCGCATCTCCTCCAACATGTCAAAGCGGCTGTTGCTGGCCGCGCCGTCTGTCCCCAGGCCGACGTTGACGCCGGCTTTTAACAAGGCAGCCAGCGGGGCAATGCCGCTGCCGTGCTTTAAGTTGGACGTCGGACAATGGGCCACGGAAGCGCCGCACGCGGCCAGCTGCGCTATTTCCTGCGCTTCGAGGTGCACGGCGTGCACCGCCAAAAGGCGCGGGCCCAAAAGGCCCAGGCGGCGCAGGCGCTCTAGAGGGCGCACACCGTGCTCCTTCAGGCTTTGGGCAATTTCCTCGCGCGTCTCGTGCAGGTGGGTGTGCAGAGGTAGGTTAAGGGCCTTAGCCAGGGAGGCGGCCCGCTGGAAGCTTGGGTTGGAGACGGAGTAGGGGGCATGCGGCGCCAGGCAAAAGGAGAGGCGGCCCCTGTCCCGGAGGCTGCGGTAGGCCTCCAGGCCCTTGGCAAAACAGTCCTCGGCCCCCTGGGCGTAGGCGTTGGGAAACTCAAGCACTGTCAGACCCAGGGCCGCCCGCATTCCTGCCGCTTCCACCGCTTGGGCCGCCGCCTCCGGGAAAAAATACATGTCGTTGAAACATGTCACCCCGCCGCGCAGCATTTGGGCGCAGGCAAGCAGCGTCCCGTCGTGCACAAAACGCGCACAAACGTGTTTGGCCTCCGCGGGCCATATATGCTCCCGAAGCCAGGTGCCCAAGGGTAGATCGTCAGCCATGCCGCGAAAAAGGCTCATGGCTGCGTGGCAGTGCAGGTTAATAAGCCCGGGAATCAACACATGTGTCTTTAGCTCCTCCTCCTGGCTGGCGGAAAACCTCCTCCGGGCTTCCTTTGCGGGAAGCAGGGCCGCTATCCTCCCCTTCTCCACCGCCAGGGCGTAGTCTTCCAACACAACACCGGAGGGGACAACCGGCACCACCCAGCGGGGGAAAAGGAGCAAGTCAACGGGTTGTTTCGTGGGCATGGTGTTTATAGGTTGCACTCAAGAGCTTCCCGGGGCTGCTATTGTACTGAAAGTAAACTGTTTTGTATATTTTCCCGCCCAATGACCACGTTGAGCGGCCTTCTTTCATAAAAAATTCCCAAAAAGTGTTGTGTGTTTTTGGAAAACATTGTGTACTTGAGCATGTTCGCAAGCTACGCGCTAGCACGAACAGACAGCAAGAGACGATCTCGAGAAAGAAAGCCCAAGCAGCCATTGGGCGCAAGCGCGGGGGGTGGGGGATTTCCCGACTTACATTTCAAATAACAATACAAGACGTGTCAAGCCATTAGCGCAGGAGAAAAGGAGAATTATGTCTACCACTTCTATTCTTATTATCATAATCATTTTGATCGCAATAGCACTTATAGCTTTGAAAATAATTTCAACGAAAAAACAACTTCCTGAAATCATTTCACCCACTTCCAAACGAAAATTGCCTATTGAAAATTCCAAACGAAAATTGCCTATTGAAAAACTCTATGACTTCTTAAATCGCAATTTAGAAAACGATGGAATCCATGATGCCCTTGTTAATGGAGACATCAAACATTGCCAGCAAAAACTACGAGAACTCAAAGAGAGAGGGAAACAAGAATGCGATAAGACAGACATCGAATACAAGCGTGAAATTATTGCGATTGAGGCAACAATCAAAACGAATATAAGCAATGGATATGAAGACTTGGCAAACAAGTTAAAGATCCAACAAGACCAGCATAAGATCGATATTGAGAGTATCCCAAAAATAAAAACGGATTTAGAGAATGAAGAGTTTAGTTCGATAGAGAGTGAAGATTTTAATTCGCAGTTTGAGAGTATAACATCATACCGCAGAGGGTTTCTCAAACAAAAAAGGGCGAATGCTGAAGCCCAGAGTGATGATTTAATTAGGCTCAGGACTCTTGCTGAAGCCAACACTGATAGTTTAATTACAGAACGGGAGGGTTGATGATGAATTTAACAACACAAATTGGATGCAAACTGGTTGGCTGGAAGCCCGAAATATTAAAAGGTTGCAAAGAAATAAGTTATGCCACATTGAAAAGATATGTTGCTGCGATTGTGATCTTATCCATCATTTGGGGGATTATTGGCTGGAACTTTGCCGGCAATTATCTCGCCATAGAGTCTTGGTATGGCAAAGCCATTGCTTCTGCATTTTTTATCACAGCAATCATTCTCATTGAACGATATATCATCTTGTCTTATGGGAGCCTTGCTGCACTGAGAATTTTCAGGATTCTTCTAGCTGTTATTATGGCCATTCTCGGCGCGACCATATTCGACCAAATCATATTTAAAAATGACATCAATATCCAAATGAAAGACATAAGGACTGACCAAATAAATGCAGAAATACCAAAACGAGGCAGACTTATAGACGATGAAAGAAAAGAAATTTTAGAAAACATACAGAAGATAGACAATGAAAACAAAGAATTACAGGAAGAAATTAATAAGTTGCCGGTTATTAAAGTCAAGAAAACAACCACACAACGCCGAGTGGTTGGAACAGAAATAGACAAAGATGGAAAAGAAAAACCTATCTACGCACACGAGATAACGGTTATTGAAGATCACCTGGAAAATCCAAAAATACCACAGCTTAAGAAAAATGAAGAGATCCGGCAAGGATACGTGGCTAGAGATACCGAACTGAAAGACAGGAAGTTAAATAATATTGCAAATGAAGTGCGTGAGGAATATGAAGCGCTTCCCGTAGGCTTTTTGGAAGAACTGAGAGCACTGTATTCTTTGCTCGGCAAAGATTGGATTGTGCTTGCATTCTACATTGTTCTGTTTCTGTTTTTGATGTCTTTGGAGTTGCTGGTGATCCTCACCAAAGGAAGCGAAAACTGCGACTATGAATTGTTGCTTCGTTTCCAATTTGAACAACGGAAAAAACAATTGGAAGCTTTGGGGAATCAAAAAGAATTTATAAATGTGGATAATATATAAATGAATGACTGTGTTCATTTCTTGTCGCCCCCGCGGAGGGCGGGGGCCCAGGGAGAACGAGCATTTAATCATACAAACACTCATTCCTCTATGGGGCACTTGGACTGGAACGATATTGGCGTTTTATTTCTGCAAGAACAATTTCGAGGCAGCAGCCAGATCTTACGAACACGTTATCAATCAATTGAAGCCACACGAAAAAATGGCCAAACTGCTTGTCAAAGACTATATGATACCTCACCATAAATTAGAGTACCTGACATATGATGATGTAAAAAACGAGCCAATCAGCAAAATATTGAAATACGAACAGTTTGACCCATACAAGCGCTTTGCTGTTTTTGACAACGCAAAAGCTGCCAAATATATCATTCACCGCAGTTTGATCCATCAGTTTATCGCCTCACAAGTCGACAAAGGCATGGAAACAAAGCAGATATCTGAATTAACGCTCTTGGAGTTTTTAGAGAACAAGACGATCAGAAACATATTAAAAAACAACCTCGCCATCTTATCCATGGATGCTACATTATTGGAAGCAAAAACAAAGATAGATTCCATAGAGGAATGTTTAGATGTATTTATTACCAAAACCGGCGCAGAGGATGAAGCCGTAGAAGGGTTGATCACCAACAACATTATTTTGAAAGCAGCCAGTGTTTGACAACTACCCTAGCACCCGCTTGCCCTTGGCCGTAAGCCTATAGCGCTGTGTGTGGCACAACCCCAAAGCCCGCATGAGGAGGGCGGCGCTCTGTTCTTGTTGTCTCAGAGCCAGAAGAAGCTTGTGGAGTGGATCGACGAGTGGGTCTACTTGATCGGTTACTTGATCGGTCCCCTGCTGGTTGCCCTGGAGCATGTCCTCCAAAGCAACGGCGTCACCTCTGGGTTTAGCACGGAGCTTGCCGCGCATGCCGGCAAGCTGTTAAACGGTCTGAATTTCACACCATGAGAAATGAGAAGGCAGCGCAGAAGGCACGCAACTATTGGGAGCGCAATGCCAAGCGCTATGACAGGGCTTTGCGGGTGACGGTGCGGGCCATGCCCCAAATGCTGGAGGTGTTGAAGGCGGCTCTCCAGGGGACACAGAGCGTCCTTGAGGTAGCAGCCGGGACAGGCATTGCAACGCAGGCCATCGCCCAGGCAGCCCACCAGGTGGTGGCGGTGGACTATGCCTTGGCCATGGTGGAGAAGCTCAAAGCCCGAGTGGAGGCGGCGGTGCTGAAAAATGTCCAATGTCTTCAGGCGGATATATATGCGCTTCCTTTTGAGCCGGCCTCCTTTGATGCGGTGGTGGCCTGCAATGTCCTGCACTTGCTGCCGGACTTGCCCAAGGCCTATGAGGCCATGTTTCGCCTCCTCAAGCCCGGCGGGAGGCTTTTTGTCCCCACGGTTTGCCAGAGGGAGACATGGACAGCGCGTCTGGTGGCGAAGCTCCTTAGGGCGACGGGGCTTCCCATCCAACACCGCTTCCGTGTGGGGGAGCTTCGCGAAAGCCTCAAGGAGGCGGGCTTTCACGTCCAAAAGGAGAAGGTATTCCCCGGGCTTATGCCTTTTGCCTACCTGGAGGGCATTCGTGGCTAGGGGGAGTTCCCCTCAACGCAGACGATAATGCCCCGTCCTTGGAAACTGGAAGAGAATGTCTTCTTCCTGGGTGCCGGAGCCGATGTTGTGAATAATCAGCGGCGTTCCGCTGGGGGCTTTTTTGTCAGAGACAATGCCTATGTGCCCAAGGCCCCTGCCTAAGTCCCAGGTTACAATGTCTCCGGGCAAAAAATCCTCCGCCTTCGTCCCCAGGGGGACAGCAAAACCTTGGCGCTTGAAAAAAGTCTTCAAATTCGGAACCCGGCGATGGTCTATGTTCGGGTCCGCGCGACGGGCCCCCCAATTCTTTGGGTAGTGCGCAAAGTGGGCGGCCATGTCTTCGTGTACCCGCTTCTGCAAGTCCACCTTCTGGTGGCGCAAGGCACGAATGACGACATCTGTGCATACGCCGGTCTCCGGGGGGACGTCTCCTCCTGGGTAGCCCAGCTTCCGGTATGAAGCGTCATAGCCCTTCGTCACCCCCACCTGGGCCCTGGCATCCTCTACCAGACGCTGGGCGTCCACCCCCCACCCCGCCGGCTTGCTCGCCATCAACAGCAAGGCCGCTGCCAAAAGCCCTGCCCTCACGTGTTTTTTCAATGGACGCATGCATATGTTTTAATTCAGCAGGCTGCAGCCCCCCAAACACTCTTTTTTCGCCCCCCACAGAAAACTTGCTAGGTTGCTTTCAAACCATGGTGTTGACTTCCCATAACCCGCAAGACATTCCAAACGACAAACTCAGCTTCCTCGGGAAATACTTCGCCTTCTTGTTGCATGAAATGGCCAACCCCCTGGCCGCTGCTGAAACTTTCGCCTTCCGCCTCCAATGCCTGCTTTCTCCCCATGGGCCCCCAGAGGCCATGGACGCGTTGAAACAACTTCAAACGCAACTGGCTTTTTTGTGTGAAACCCTGCACCAAATCCGCATATTGGCATGGGAAAACCCGAAAACCCTCCAAAGCTGTTTGCCTGGCCCTGGCATTGAAAAAGCCCTGGCTGTTTTGCCCAAGCACGACAAGCTGCACCTGCAGACAGAAGGGCTTTTGCAGCTGGGCCCTGTGCAAGGTGAGGCAACGCAACTGGGGTGGGTTTGGAAAAACCTCTTTGAAAACGCTCTGCGTGCAATGCAGGGCGAGGGCCACTTGCTGATTCGTGCGCAGTCTACGCCTGAGCAGGTTTTTGTTTTTGTAGAAGATTCGGGCCCCGGGGTGGAGGAGCCTTTGCGCGCGCAACTTTTTGAGCCTTTTGTCAGCGGCCATGCCGAGGGGACTGGCTTGGGTTTGGCGCTTGCCAAAACCATTCTCGAAAGGCATGGGGGCAACCTTTCCCTTCAGCAAAGCCGTTGGGGTGGCTCCTGTTTTGTGGTTTGCTTGCAACGCGTTTTTCCCCTCTAATTTTATGAGCGCACGCATTCTGTTGGTGGAAGACAACCCTTCGTTGGTGAGCAACTTGACAAGCATTCTCCATGAGTTGGGTTACCAGGTGCGTTGTGCCACCAGCTGCCAGCAAGCCTTGCACATTGGCAAGGACTGGTTGGAAATTGGCCTGGTGGATTTGATGCTCCCCGACGGTGAGGGCACGGAGTTGGCGCGCAAACTCAAACAACAAAACCCCCATGCAGAAATTATTTTGCTCACCGGTTTTGCTTCCATTGAGTCTGCCACCCAAGCTGTACGCTCGGGGGCTTGGGCTTATTTGGTCAAACCCTGCACCACGCAGGACTTGCTTTCCACGGTTGAAAACGCCTTGCGTCATGCGCGCGCTCAAGAAGAGAAAAGACAGCTGACGAAGCGGGCACTCGTTGCAGAAAAACTGGCTGCCGTTGGAACGCTCACCGCCGGCCTTTCGCACGAAATCCGCAACCCTCTGAATGCGGCCTCCTTGCAGCTGGCGGTGTTGGAGCGCCGCATCCACAAGCTTCCGAAAACCAAACAAGCAACGCTGAATGAGCCTTTGCTTCTTGTTAAAAATGAAATCCGCCGCTTGGAGCGCATTTTGGATGACTTCATGCAATTTGCGCGCCCCAGTGACATTGAAAAACAACCCCTGCAGCTTGAGGAAGTGCTCAAACGCGTTATTGCCCTGCTTCAGCCTGAAGCACAAAAGCGCAACATTGCCCTGGAGTTTTCTTGCTTGGCCATTCCCGTATTGGGAGATGCAGACCAACTCCAACAAGTGTTTATGAATTTGACACTCAATGCTTTGGATGCGACGCCCCCCGGAGGAACCGTCCGCCTGGTGGGGGCAGACTCGGAGGAAAACTTTGTGGCTGTTTCCATTGACGACAGCGGCGCCAGCATTTCTCGCAGTGACGAAGACAGAATTTTTGAGCCCTTCTTCACAACCAAGGCCCAGGGCTCCGGGCTGGGCTTGCCCATTTCACACGCCATTGTGACGCAGCATGGAGGCCATATTCAGGTGCGCGCTTCCTCGCTGGGGGGCGCCTGCTTCAGCGTCAGTTTGCCGAAAATTCTTCTGTAGGCTGGGCGGAATATTCCTTGAGGCGATATTGGATTTTGCGAACGCTGATGCCCAGAATTTCTGCGGCCCTCGTTGTGGAGCCACCTACCATGGAGAGTGTTTCAAGAATGGCCTCCCGCTCTATCTCATAAAGCGTTGCACCGGGAATGAGGGCCCCCTTCCCTGCCCCTGTGGCCCTGGGGCCACGCAAAGTGGGCGGCAAATCCTCCATGCCAATTTCCGAGTTGTTGCTTGCCAACACCACCGCACGCTCAATGACGTTTCCAAGCTCACGCACGTTGCCAGGCCAGTCATACGCGAGAAAACTGTTGAGGGCTGAGGTGGAAATGCCGCATACCTTTTTGCCATACATCAACGAGAATTTGTCGATGAAATGGCTTACCAACTCCGGAATGTCTGACTTTCGGCTGCGCAAAGGCGGCAAGGTGACGGCCACCACATTCAGCCTATAAAACAAGTCCTCTCGAAACCTCCCCTGGCGCACCTCCTCCGCCAAATTCTTGTTGGTGGCAGCAACAATGCGAACATCCACCTTCAGGGTTTGAATGCCGCCTACGCGCTCAAACTCTTGTTGTTGCAAAACCCTCAGCAGCTTAATTTGCAAGGCAGGAGACACATCTCCTATCTCATCCAAAAACAAGGTGCCCTCATGCGCCAACTCAAACCGGCCCTCTCTGCGCCCAAGGGCTCCTGTAAAGCTTCCCTTCTCGTGTCCAAACAACTCGCTTTCCAACAAGGTTTCGGACAAAGCAGCGCAATTCACCTTCACAAAGGGTTTCTCGCAGCGAGGTGACTCTTCGTGAATGGCATGGGCTATCAACTCTTTGCCTGTCCCGGACTCTCCCAAAACAAGCACCGTCGCTCGCGTGGGCGCCGCCCGGTGAATCATCTCAAACACGGAGCGCAATTCCGGGCTGTCTCCAACAATGTGTCTGCAGCGGTAGCGCTCCTGCAAACGCTCACGCAATAAACTCCTGTCTCGAAGCAAAGCGCGCTTCTCCAGGGCCTTCTCGAGGACAACCAAAACCGTGTTCACATCCAATGGCTTAATGAGGTAGTTTTCGGCCCCCTCTCGCATGGCTTCTACGGCTGCTTGGACACTGCCATAGGCCGTCATCATAATAAAATGCGTGTCCAACCTCTCCTCCCGGCAACGCCTGAGCAAGGAAATGCCGTCCAAATGCGGCATCCGCACGTCGCACAACACAGCATCCGGGGCAAACTCCACAAGCTTTCGGTAGCCCGCTTCTCCATCCGCGCCTTCTGCAACGTCGAAGCCCTCTTCAAGCAAAATGGTGCTCAAAGCTTTGCGCGCATTCTCCTCGTCATCTATCACCAGAATGCGCGCTTTGGGCGGGCGTCTTGCTTGCATCGCTCTCAGTCTCCCTCTTTCTTCTGCAAGGCCGCTTTCCCCGGAAATATAAAACGAGCGCTGGCCTCTTTGTGCTCCTGGGTTTGCTTGCTCAACACACGTATGTGGACAGAAGCTGTCGAGTCCTTGCGCTTGTCAGCCATTTCCTTCAAACGCTCTCGCCCAATGCCCACTTTCACTGGAATGCGCGCATTTGAAAAAGGCTCCACCTCCAGCTGGGGAAGGCCAACTATAATTTCAGCTCCCTCAACAAAATGCGCCTCCACGCTATAGTGCACAGGCTCCGGCCGCTTGTTTACCAAGCGCAATTCATATTGGTTATACACTTTGGAGCCTTCCACCATCCACGGCGCAAAACCCGAGGGACGCACAATCAACATTTCAAAGGACTGACGCTTGGCCAAAGCAATGCTCAGCGCACTCACCGCAATCAAAATGGCGGCAGCATAAATAAACATTCGCGGGCGAATGAAGCGTCGCTTTCCGGTGCTGAGCTCCTGGTGAGAGGCCTGGCGAATGAGCCCCGGGGGCTTTTTGAGCTTCTTCATGACTTCATCGCAAGCATCTATGCATTGCGCACAGGCCAAACATTCCATTTGGAGTCCGTCGCGAATATCCATGGCAGTGGGGCATACATAAACGCATCTTTTGCAGTCAATGCAATCCCCTCGCTGCGGGGCTTCCTCGCCAGGCTTGGCCTTTAGCAATTTGCCTCTGGGCTCACCTCGGTTGTAGTCATAGGAAACCACAATTGAATCCTGATCGTGCAACACAGACTGCAAGCGCCCATAGGGGCAAAGCACGACGCAAAATTGCTCGCGAAACCAGGCAAAATTAAAGTGGAACAATAAGGTGAGCGCCACAGTCCATATGAAAGGGCTCATATGCTCGGCGGGCCCTGCTTTTATCATCTCTATATAGGCGGGGACGGAGACGAAAAGCGCAACCGAAGCATGCGCAACAAAGGCAGACAGCAACAAAAAAAGCGCTTGCTTGGCGATAAACCTCAAAACCTTGCCCACTCCCTTTTGGGAAGCCGCCTTCAAACATTGCTCCCGGGAGCCCTCCACCCACCGCTCAATGGGGCGGTATAAGGCCTCCAAAAACACCGTCTGCGGACAAAGCCAGCCGCACCATAGGCGCCCCCTCCAGGCGGTGACGAATAAAATGGAAAAAACAAACGTCAACGCAAACAGCAGAACAATCCAAAAGTCCTGCGCATTAAAGGTTTTTCCAAACAAAAAAAACCGTCGCTGGGCAACATCTAAAAACACTGCCGGGCTTTCATTGATTGGAACCAACGGAGCTGCGACATAAAAACCTATCAACAAAACAAAAACAACTCTGCGCCAAAAAAGATAGCGCCCTTTTACATCAGCCGTTCGGATAGTCACGCGGGAACCATCTGGCCGCATTGACGACATAATCGCCGGTACTTTTTTTGCTTCAGACATGAGATCCTTCAACTTTTATCCAACTTCTATATATCCACCTGCCAAGCTTTATGCTTAGAAAGCGATGCGAGCTGGGGGCTCATTCCGGCCCTTGAAGCCCCAGCTCGCTGCTTGACAAACCAATTCAAAAGAACAACAACGAAAAAGCTACTCGGAGAGAATGTCGCCTTCGGGGGCTTTCCCGGGCACATTGGTGTGGCGGATGGACAAGACAAATGCAACCACTTCCTTCACCCTCTTATCCCCCAAACGCGCTCCCCACGACTCCATGCCTTTGTCTGGAAAACCATTGTTCACCGCATTGACAAGGTCCATGGGCGCGGCACCATGAATCCAATATTTGTCTGTCAGGTTGGGACCAATGGAGCCTTCTCCTTTGCTTGAATGGCAAGAAGCGCATACGCTTGCAAACACTTTCCTGCCCGCCTCAACCGCTTCTGGATTTTTGGACATCGCCCAAAGTGACTCATCGCCAAGGGGTGCCGTTGCCTCACGCTTTATTCTATCGGCTTCAGCAACCTCCCTCTCTTGCTTATAGGCTTCTAATGGACTCGGAAGCGTTTTGGTTGTCTCATAAACAAACCAATACCCAAAGGAGAAGACAATGGTCCCCAGCAGAATGGCCACCCACCAGTTGGGAAGACGATTGTCCTCTTCTTCAATCCCGTCATAGACGTGGTGAACTCTATTTTTCTCACTCATTGTTGAACCTCACCGTGATCTTTCAAGGGCAGAGAAGCAACTTCTGCATAGTCAGACTTCTTATGAACAAATAGGACAGTCACCAAAATCGCCAGGAAAAACCCGAGAAACAGGAGCAGTCCCAGCATAGGCAAATTGATGTCAATCAGCCCTTCTAGGTATTTAGACATGGTTTAAAGCCCTCCTCCCGGCGCGCTGGCAGGCATCGCAGCCGCTCTCGCTGACGGTGCATCAAATTTCACACCCCCGCTTCTGCCGAGTTTTTGCAAATAGGCAATGAGCGCAACCAGCTCGCTGTCCCAGGAAATGTCGTCTGCTTCCATCTCCTTCAGGACGGCCTCCGCTTGCATCTGCTGATCTTCCTTCGCAAAATCAATCTGCGCGTTTGTATAGGGAACGCCCAGCTTCTGCATGGTACGCAGCTTCTTCTGGCCTACCTTGACGTCAATTTTGTTTTTTGCCAGCCAAGGATAGGGGGGCATGTTGGAACCTGGACTTGTCGACTCCGGCTCTAACATGTGCCTATAGTGCCAAGAAGAGGGTTGCTTGCCTCCCTCTCGATGGAGGTCCGGACCTGTTCGCTTGGAGCCCCACTGGAAGGGGTGGTCATACATGAACTCTCCCAGCTCCGAGCGGTCTCCATAACGCAGCGTCTCCGCCAAAAAGGGCCTTATTTGCTGCGAATGGCACAAATAACAACCTTCCCGGACATAGAGATCTCTGCCCTGAAGCTCCAAGGCCGTGTAAGGCGTTTGACGTTTTGCCCCCTCTGGCAACTGGTGGTGAGCCCGCAGCACCGGCAAAATTTCCACCATGCCTCCCACCAAAATCGCCACCAGTGTCACGGCTGTAAACGCAAGCGCATTCCCTTCTATCAGCGAAAACCATGACTTCCTGCCTGCCTTCTTGTCCCTTGTGTTGACAACCCAGGCAAACACGGACAACAGAAGGACAGCACCCGCAAGCGCGATGGCAGCCATGGCGGAGCCGGTGACAAGGCCGAAGGCCAATACGAAGACGAAGATGACGACGGAGAAAATCAGCGGCCTTCCCAGGACAATTCCAACCCAACCTTCTCCTGCGGGTGTCGCCTCCTTGGGGGCCACCACCACTTCCACCGTGGTTGTGACGGCTTTGCCGGCCGTGGCTGTTTTGACCAGGTTCCAACACATGAGGACGAAGCCCACCAAATACATGGCACCGCCCAGAGCGCGGACAAGATAAGGAATTTGAATGGCCGCCAGGGTTTGAAGAAAGTCAGGGTGCAGCAAGGAACCGTCCGGGTTCAGCGCTCTGAGCATCAAGCCTTGAGTGACGCCCGAAATCCACATCGAAACCATATAAAGGACAATGCCGATGGTGGCGAGCCAGAAATGCAAGTCCGCCCCTTTCACCGAATGCAGCTTGGTGCCATAAAGCCTCGGCACCAACCAATAGAACATGCCTGCCGCCATGAGGCCGTTCCACCCCAACGCCCCCGAGTGCACGTGGCCAATAATCCAGTCGGTGTAATGCGCAAGGCCGTTGACGGTTTTAATGGAAAGCAAAGGGCCTTCAAATGTCGACATGCCATAAAAGGTGACGCCGGCTACCAGAAACTTCAAAACCGGATCCGTCCGCAGCTTGTGCCAAGCACCTCGGAGCGTCAAAAGACCGTTCAACATGCCGCCCCAGGAAGGCGCCCACAGCATAACGCTGAACAACATGCCCAGAGACTGTGCCCAGTCAGGAAGCGAGGTATAAAGCAAGTGGTGCGGACCTGCCCAAATATAAATGAAGATGAGGGCCCAAAAGTGCACAACGGACAGGCGGTAGGAATACACCGGGCGCTCGGCTGCTTTGGGGAGGTAATAATACATGATGCCCAAAACAGGCGTCGTTAAGAAGAAGGCGACGGCGTTGTGGCCATACCACCATTGGACCAAGGCGTCTTGGACGCCAGCGTAGATGGAGTAGGACTTGGTGAGCGACACCGGCAGGGCCAGGTTGTTGGTAATATAAAGCACGGCAATGGTGACGACGGTGGCAATATAAAACCAAACCGCAACATAAATTTGCTTCTCATTGCGCTTGGCCATCGTCCAAAAGAAGTTGAGGGCGAAAACAACCCAAATGACAACCACCGCCAAGTCAATGGGCCATTCCAACTCTGCATACTCCTTGCCCTGCGTAATCCCCAAGGGCAAAGTAACCGCCGCCGCAACAATAATGGCTTGCCAACCCCAAAAATGCACGTTGGACAACACGTCGGAAGCCAGCCGTGTTTTAAACAAACGCTGAATGGAATAATAAATGCCAGCAAAGATCATATTGCCCACAAAGGCAAAAATGACCGCGTTTGTATGCAACGGCCGCAACCGTGAAAATACAGTGAGGGAAATTCCAAAATTCAGCTGAGGCCAAACCAGCTGACAGGCTACCAAAAGCCCAACCAACATACCGACAACACCAAAGACGATCGACGCCCATATAAAGCGTCTCACGACGGTATCATCGTATTCGATGCGTTGTGTTTGCATTACTTCTCCTCCGAGTTTGAAGGCAATGCCGGTGTGGCCGGCGGTGACTCGCTGTCCTTTTCCAATGGCAACAGCGCCATTCTGTCAAAATGCTCAAAGTCCTTTTGGCGAACGGAATAAAAAAACAAGATGAGCCCTCCTGCGACGAGAACCAAGCTTACAAAAATCTGCAAAAGCAAAATTGTCATGGACCTACCTCTTGCGTTCTCCAAAAACCACCTGCTGTTTTTTGGCTTTTGGAGCCACGAAACGCAAAAACACAGAAGAAAATGAGCCCCAAAGAAGACAAGGGCATGCTGATGGCGGCCCAGACAGGTGTCATGTGCCCCAAAAGCCCCGCCACCACGGCAGCACCGTTATAAACCAAAGAAAGCCCGAGAATTTGTTTGGTGAGCCGCCTCAAATGCGCTGCACTCGCAAGTGCTTCCTGAATGCCCAGCACCCCTTCATTGACGAGAAAAAAATCCGACTTCCCAGGCATGACGGGGCGATCGACGGCCACCGCCCCCGCGCACCATGCTTTCTCAAAAGCCATGGAGTCATTGACACCGTCTCCCACATATAAAGTGTCCATCGCGTCAATTCGCTTGACGGCCTGAGCCTTCTCCTCTGGAGTCTGACTTGCCAAAACATGCGCATGTGGAATGCCTAACCTGTCGGCCAATGCATGCGTCCTCTCGAGGCCATCTCCTGAAATAACCCAGAGCTCCACCCCTTGTTTTTGAAGCGTCTCCACCTCGCGTGCAGCGTCTGTACGCAAAACTTCTTTCGTGTCTAACAAGGCCAGCATTTCGCCATTGCGCGACAAAACCGTCGCCCGGGCTCCCTTCAAGGAGGGTGTCGCCCAGGCAGCACGCCCCAAACGCCAGAGCTCTCCTTCGCGTTGCCACTCAAGGCCTTGCCCCAACACCTCTTGCACATTCGCGTCAGCATCAAAACCAGGCGCCATCTCCTCCAGGGCAGCTGCAATGCACATGCTGACAGGGTGGCTTGAGCGTGAAGCTAAATTATAAAGTACATGTCGCGCATGGACACTCATCTGCAAAAGCTGTTTTGGGTTTTTTAACTCCAAGCGCCCCAAAGTCAACGTGCCTGTCTTGTCAAAGAGGACTTTCTTCACTTGAGTGAGGCGGTCAAGCAAGTCCCCACTGCGTATATAAAAACCGCGCCGCTTCAGCGCGGACTGCGTCAGCTCATAGGCCAGGGGGATGGTAATGCCGATGGCGCATGGACATGTCACAATCAACAAAGCAACGGCGACGTTGATGGCCTTGTCAAAACCGGTCCCCATCCACAGGACAAAACCCAGGGAGGAAATGAGCAAAACACCCAACACCCAGGCGCGCGAGAGGCGGTTCCAAAAGAGCAGGTGGGAATGGCCTCCTTTGCTGGGCGAAGTCTGCCTGAGCAATGGAACCAATGGAGAATCCGAAAAATCCGTCAAAGCCCTCCCAAGCAACGCGGTGCTGCCAGCGTTGATGCTGCCTGCCATAACAACCCCGCCTTGAGACAAACACTGTGGCTCCGGCTCTCCCGTTATCCAATCCGTCGACACCTGCGCTTGAGCCGACTGCAAAGAGAGGTTGACGGGAACAACATCCCCCGGCGCCACCAAAAGCGTGTCCGCTTCTCGAATTTGCGGCGCCCTCACCAGGCGAATGGCGTCGCTCGTCTTCACCCTCACCCAAAAATTTTCAGAGCCTGCATCCTCCAGAAGAAAACGCTTGTTTTTTTCCAACACCCGCTGGCGCAACCAACGCCCTGTCAGCATGAGGGTGACGAAAATATTGAGGGTGTCCAAATAGGCCAAGTCTCCCCGCCCCTGGCTAAATTGTACCAGTGAAACGACATAAGACAGGAGAATGCCCAGGGCAATGGGGACATCCAAGTGCAAAAGCCTGGTGCGCAGGCTTGCCAGGGCGGAATGGAAAAAAGGCCAGCCTCCATAAAAGACGACAATGCTTGTCAAGCCCATGCACAGGTAGGTGAATGCTTGAAACAAAGCCCCATCCTCCGGCGACATGCCGAAATAAAAGGCTGCCGAAAACAGCATGACATTCATCGAAATGCTGATGCATACGCCCAGGCGGAAAAACCCCGACGAAAACCCTTCCTGCTGCTTGCGGGGCACGCCAAAGCGATAGCCAAAGCGCTCTACGGATTTGATCCACTCATGGAGGTTGAACTGCTCCCTCTTCCAGACAATGTGGACTTTGCCCAAGGTGGGGTTGACCACCATTTGGCTTCCACCCGGTTGTCTGCGAAACAACTCATTGAATAACCAAACACAAGCAGAACAATGAATGCCCTGCACATCCAACTCCATGGAGCACAGGGGGCCTTCCGCTTGTGTCGCCTTCTCCAGCAAAGCCTCCAGCCATGTGTGGCTACGTATTTGCATAGAAGGCGCAACCGCAGGAGGGCGTCGAGCATCCGCCAGCGTATAAAAAAGAGAGAGGTTTTCAGAATGCAGAATTTGGGAGACGGCTTCACACCCTAGGCAACAGAATTGCGCATTTTTTGCACCCGGAGGGACGGGGCTGCCACAGTGTATACACGCCGTTGGCCTGTGGTTAACCTGGGTTAGACGAAGCGGAGCTTCCATTAGTCTTTCCTATTGCGAACGGCGTGCCTATTATTCATTCATCCCTTGAAAAGTTAATCAAATTCAATCGACAAGTTAGACGTCTCAGCTGAAAACCCCCGTTAACACCTTGGCAAACATTGGTTATGCCCTTGCTGCATGAATTCTGGTGCTTTCTGCAAAAAACTCCTACTTCAAAGGTGGCTTCTCAAAGCCCGGCACCTGTAGGTTTCGTTGGTCCACAAGGCGCAATTTATTCACAAACTGCCCATTTTCTTGTCTGGTGGGTGCAAATTTTTCGCAGATCATGCATTCGAAAACCCATTTTAATGAAGGCCCATTTTAATGAAGGTTCAGGCTTTCTTGGAGATAAGGATCTTTCTTCGGAAGGAGCGGCAACTTTTGGAATTTTCTTTGCAGGCAGAAAACAAACAATCCCACAAAACCCACCACCGCGGAAATTTCGACCCAACCTATGTTCGGAGAAGAGAAATTGGAGGGGGCCACCATCAAATAAATGTCTACCCAGCGGCCAAAGAGGACAATCAGCGCGACGGCAGCGACATAGCTGGGGTTGCGCTTGAGCGGGCGGGGCAAAAGCAAGAGGAAGGGCAGCACAAAGTTGAGCACAAAGTTGAGATAAAAAACAGGCTCCCAACCTCCATGCCAGCGGAGGATGAAATAGAGGCCTTCTTCGGGAATGTTGCCATACCAAATCAGCATGAATTGGCAAAACCACAGGTAAGCCCAGAAGGTGCAGAAGGCGAACAAAAGCTTGGCCAAGTCATGGACATGAGGGACGCGGAATTCAGGAAACAAACCTGCCTTGTTGAGGAGGATGCATGTCAGCACAATGGCGGCGACGGAGGAGGAGAGCATGCCGGCAATGTTGTACATGCCGAAAATGGTGCTAAACCACTGCGCTTCCAAGCCCATAATCCAGTCGAAGGAGGCCATGGAAAACGTCAAGGCAAAACACACCAAAAAGCCTGTGGACCAACGCACCGTCTGGTGTGTGCGCTCCACCAAACCGTCTTTGTCTTGCTGCAGTGAGAAGCGGCGCAATTGGAAAGCGAAGAACAACCATGAGCCCAAAATCAGCAGCATGCGGATGATATAAAAGGGCAGGTTTAAATAGGCGGCTTTTTCATGAATGAGATGATCGTTCTCCATCACCCCAGGGCGCGCCCACTCATAAATGGAGTTGCTGCCACTTAGCAAGTTGACCAGCGTCAGCAAAATCAGCACGGAGCCAACAGGCAGCAAGGCGGCATAATGCTCAAACACGCGCTTCAAAACGGTGTGCCAACCCGCCTTGGCCACTGCATTCAGCGCCAACAATGTCAGGCCCCCCGCCGCTAGGGTAATAAAAAAGAAAGCCCCCACCAGGAGATTGGTATAGCCCCACTTGGGGTTTTGCAACATTGCAAAAGCAAGCCCCCCTAAGCCCAAAAGGGCTGCCACCAGCGCCACCAGCTGCGTTTTGGCCATTTTTCCTACGTTGGTCATAAAGCCTCCTGGGAAGGCGCGTCATTCGCATCCTCTGTGGCAGCCGGCACCAAAATCGCCGGCATGCTTGCAGCCTGGACTGCGCGAATATAGCGGATGATCTTCCACCTGTCTTGCTGTGAAATTTGTTGGCTATAGCCAGGCATGCTCCCCTGCCCTTCCGTCATAACGTGGAAGAGCTGCCCGTCTTTCATATGGAGGGCGTTGCTTGCCAACAAAGAAGGCGGACGCGCAAAAAAACGTGTCACGAGGCCTCCTCCTTGCAAGTCCATCGCATGGCAGGGAACGCACATGCGCTCAAACAAAATGCGGCCCCTCTCCAGAATTTGTTTTTGCGCTTCAGCCCCTCTGGGCAGAGGATCTCTCACTTCCTGGCCTGCGCGCAAAGCCTCTTCCGGTCCCGCGGCATAGTGAAAGGGTTGATAGCCGCGCGGAACAGTCCCCTTGGGGGGAGCGGCCAAAGTTTTGCCATCCGGGAAGATGGGGTTGGCGGAAAAAGACTCATAGGCGACGGAGTAGGCCATGTCGGGCGAATATTCATAGTTGGGCTTTGAAACGTCTTGCTCACAAGCCAACAACCCCAAAAAAGCCAGGCCGAAAAGAAGGCCGCATATTCGCAGAATTTTCATGGCACCTCCTGGACAACAACGGCGCCTTGCGCTTCAAGAAAACTTCGCGCTTTCCCCGGCTCTGCCAACAACTCCAGCGCAAAGCGATCGTCCGTCACACGCTCCAAGGGGACAACACACTTTCCTGGATAAAGCTTCGAGCGCACAAAGAAGGCAAAAACCGTCACCAAAGCCGCACACAACACGGTGGCTTCAAACGTCACCGGAATGAAGGCCGGCACCGAAGCGAAGGGCTTGCCTCCCACATTCAGCGGCCATGCAACAACGGAGGTATAAAGCATCAGCGCCAACATGCCTGAGCCACCACTCAAACCTGCCAGGAAGCATACCCAGGTGAGCTTTGAAGGCTTAAGCCCCATGGCCTCATCCAAGCCGTGTACCGCATAAGGTGTATAAACATCCACCACCTTCAGGCCCGCTTTTCGCGCCGCCTTCGTCGCATCTAAAATTTGAGCTTCTTGCTCAAACCAACCCACTGTTCGGACTTTGCTCATGCTGTCACCTCATGTTCAGCGTGTGCATTCTTGCGTTTTGCAAAGTTGTTCACCGCTTTCACTTCCCCAATGGAGACGACGGGAAGGAAGCGTACAAACAACAGGAAGCAGGTGAAAAACAACCCGAAGGTGCCTATGAAAGTGCCCACTTCAACGACGGTGGGTTTATACATCGCCCAGCTTGAGGGCAAAAAGTCGCGGTGCAACGAAGTCACAATAATGACGAAGCGCTCAAACCACATGCCGATGTTAATGACAATGGAGAGGATGAAAGTCGCCAGAATGGATGTCCTGAGTTTTTTGAAATAAAACAACATGGGCGAGAGGACGTTGCAGGTGAACATAATCCAATAGGACCAGGCATAGGGACCGAAGGCCCGGTTAATGAAAGCAAAGCGCTCCCATTGGCTGCCGGAATACCAGGCGATGAAAAACTCGGTGGCATAGGCGAGGCCCACAATGCCGCCGGTGACAATAATCACCTTGTTCATGTTTTCAATGTGGTGGATGGTAATGAGGTGCTCAAGCTTGAGCACCACCCGCGTAATAATCATCAACGTCAACACCATCGCAAAACCGGAAAACACCGCGCCGGCGACAAAATAAGGCGGGAAGATGGTGGTATGCCACCCCGGCACCAGCGAGGTCGCAAAGTCCATGGAGACAATGGTGTGCACCGAAAGCACCAAGGGCGTGGCCAAACCTGCAAGCAGCAAATAGAGCGTTTCATAACGCGACCAAATGCGACTTGAGCCATTCCAGCCAAAGGAGAAGAAGCCAAATATTTTCTTTCGGAGGCCAGCCAGGCGATCTCGGATGGTGGCCAAATCAGGAATGAGGCCGATGTACCAAAACACGGCGGAGACGGTGAAATAGGTGCTGATGGCGAAGACGTCCCAAAGCAAGGGAGAGCGGAAGTTCACCCAGAGGCTGCGATCGTTCGGATAGGGAAACATCCAAAAAAGCAACCAGGGCCGCCCCGCGTGAATGGCCGGGAAAATGGCCGCGCACATGACGGCAAACAAAGTCATCGCTTCTGCAGCGCGGTTGATGGAGGTGCGCCACTTCTGCCTGAAGAGAAACAAAATGGCCGAAATCAACGTTCCGGCGTGGCCGATGCCTACCCAGAAGACGAAGTTGGTAATGTCAAAGGCCCACCCCACTGTTTTGTTCAACCCCCAGGTGCCGATGCCGGTGGCAATTTGGTAGGCGACCATTCCAAAGCCAATGCCCAATACCGAGAAAGAAACGAGGAAGGCCAGCCACCACCGCACGGTGGGGCGCTCAATCATCGGCGTAACAATGTCGTCGGTAATTTGCGACAATGTCCGGTCAGTTGTTACCAGTGGGGTGCGCAATGTGGAAACTTGTTCACTCATCTTTGCCTCCTTCACCAGGGTTCCTCACCTTGGCCATATAGGAAACAACGGGCTCAATGTTTAACTCTGTCAACAATTTGTAGCTGCGTTTGCGAGCTGCCATGCGAGCAACCTTTGAATTGGGATCGTTCAAATCACCAAAATGGATGGCCTGCGTTGGGCAAGTCTGTTGACAGGCCGTCAACACCTCTCCCTCTTTCAGGGTGCGCCCTTCGTTGTGGGCCCGCGCCTTCCCCTCTTGAATTCGCTGCACGCACATAGAGCATTTCTCCATGACACCGCGGGAGCGAATGGCCACATCGGGATTGAGCACCATGCGTTCCAACGGGTCTTCATGCTTATATGTAAACCAGTTAAACCGTCGCACTTTGGGCGGGCAGTTGTTGGCGCAATAACGCGTCCCCACGCAGCGGTTATAGACTTGCTGGTTGAGTCCCTCGCTCGAATGCACCGTTGCCAACACAGGGCAAACCGTCTCACATGGCGCATTCTCACAATGCCAACACATCATCGGCTGAAAATAGACGTCGGGAAATTCAGGCGTGCCACCGAAATAACGGTCAATCCGGATCCATGACATTTCGCGTCGAATGGACACTTCACTCTCGCCCACCACAGGAATGTTGTTTTCCGCCTGGCACGACACCACACAAGCACTGCAACCTGTGCATGCGTTGAGGTCCACCGCCATGCCCCAACGGTGCCCTTCATATTTGTGCCCTGGCCACATGCTGACGGTTGGAAGCCCGCGTGTGTTCAATTCGTGCGTTGCCCCTTCGTGGACTTTGGCCGGGTCTTCATGAAACTGCGCCAAGCTCATGGAGCGCACCAACATGCGATCTTTCCCCAGCGTATCCAGCTTGGCGCTGTAAGTCTGGCTTTGTGCCAGCTTCTTGCGGGCGCCTGTCTTGCTAAGCTCAACCGCAGAGCCTGCGCGGCGTGTCGCTGCCAGCGGCGCAACATGGACGCCGACATTGTTGCCCACTTTTCCTGCGGCTGTTCGGCCATAGCCTGTGGCAACCGCAACAACACCGTCGGCAACCCCCGGAAGGCAGAATGCAGGAATGTGGACAAATTGCCCTTCCACCTGCAATTTCACCTCATCACCGTCTTTGAGGCCAAGTCTCTTTGCCAGAGCACTGCTGAGCGCAGCATAATTTGTCCATGTTGTTTTGGTGAGGGCATCGGGCAACTCTTGCAACCAAGCATTGTTGGCGTGCTCTCCACTGCGCAAATAAAGCGAGGGGTGCACCAAAAGCTCCACGGAAGAGGGCTCAACCTGAGAGAGGCGAATCAACTCTCTCACCTTGGCAGGGCTGACTGCCCTTGGGGAGGAATGCTGCTTGGGCGCTCTGTTGTCACGCCATATGCCCCTTCGCAAAACCTCGTCCCATGTCGCCTGGAAGGAAGCAGCTTCACTCAAAATTTCCCTCTCCCAATAGGAGCGTACAAAGTCAAAATCGCTGCTGGGCTCCCCTGCCCACGCCAACAAGGAGGCGATGCGGCTTCGCGTGTCAAAAAGCGGAACAATGAGAGGTTGAGAAACCGCCAATACGCGAGCTTGAGGCTGCGCATCCGACCAGGACTCCAGCCAGTGGCTTTCTGGCGCATGCAAGAAGCACAAGGAAGCCGTTTCGTCCAGGCGATCTGCCGTTGACAGGGAGAAGACGCCCTCCAAAAGCCCCCGGAGTTGGGCACCCCGTGGATGTGAATAGGCAGGGTTGATTCCAAGGAAAAGCGCCGCTCCCACCTTCCTGGCTGACAACTCTGTCAAGAAGTCGTCAAAGAAGAGCGCGTTGTCGTCCAGCTTGCGAGCCGTGCTCCAGCGAACGGTATGCTCGGAGTTTCGAAGCGCCACATTGCACAGCAAAGCCAAAAGCTGAATGCCCGGCTCATCACCACCATAGAGGACAAGGCCGTTGCGACCTGCCTGTTGGAGCTCCTCAACCAAACGTTGCAAATTTTTTTCTGAAAACCCAGCCGGCAACGAGGTGTCTGCTTGGGCAAGCGCTGCCTGTATGACAGACTGAAAGTTGGGCTCTGCTGCAGGTGCCAGTCGGCGCAGCAAAGCGGCCATGACAGGGAGCATTTCCGAGGGTTTAATGGTATAGCGAATGTCGGCGCTTGCGCCTGTCAACGAAAGCGTCGACTCCACTTGAATGTGGCGCAACATTTCCCGGCGCGCCTCTTGGCGTGCCTCCTGGCGTGCCTCTACATCCCTGGCCTTCGCATATTGGCGCGCAAACCCAACTGGCGACAACCAGGAGCCCAAAAAGTCCGCCCCAAAAGAAACCACACATTGGGCTTTCTGAATGAGGAACTCCGGAAGCTGTCGTGAACCCCACAAGGCTTCCGTCGCTTTTGCGAGGGCATCCAACTCACCGGTTGCGTCATACCGGACAGCTTTGGCAGAGGGGTATTTCCTCAAAAACCGGGCTAAAGCTTCTTCTTCGGAAGGCCCCAGGCACCAAGGCAAGGCAACGCGGATGACTTGTCCTTCGGCAACATTTCTGAGCGCCGCGGTTGTCAACCTGTCAATCTCCTCCCAAGAAATGGTCCACGAGGTTTGAGAAGGGCCCTTCGCCCGGTTGGAATCATAAAGCCCCAACACAGCAGCCTGCCCTGTGGCGCACAAGCCCCCTTGGGAGACAGGGTGCAAGGTGTTCCCCTCCATTTTGATGGGGCGCCCGTCGCGGGACTTCACCAGAAGCCCGCATTGCGCAGGACATGCACCGCATATGGAGGCATACCAGAGGGCCGCGCCGGGTGTCAGCTCATCAGGCTTTTCTGTAAACGGAAGAATATGCTGTGTGGGCCCACGCTGACAAGCAGCAAGCATTGCAGCGCTGGACAAGCCCATGAGTTTGAAAAAATCGCGTCGAGAGCTTTGCTCAACCGGTGCTGCAGAGACGCCCACGGGCAACTCTTCTGCAAACTCATTGAGTCTCTCTTTTTCGACGCTGTCATCGCCGGAATATTCAGCAAGGCTTTGCCACAAACGCGGTTTGGGTTGGCTCATATTCGACATGGTTCCCTCTCTAACGATGGCAGGCAGCGCAGTCTGTGGGTGGGTTGAGCTGTCTTTGCACAGGCTTGGCTCCCGGCGGCAACCAAGCCAAGGGCACAGGCGCTTGTTTCTTCTCGTTGACTGTCTTTCGATGACAATCCAAACACCAACCCATGCTCATGGTTTCTTGCTGCCAAACACGAACCATCGTCTCAACAGGCCCGTGGCACTCCTGGCAAGTCAGCCCGCCTGCGACAACATGGCTGGAGTGATCGAAAAAAGCATGGTCCGGCAAACGGTGCACACGTACCCAGGGGATGGGTTGTTTTTTTTCAACATAGTCCGCCAGCTTTTGCACCTCCGCTGAGTCCAGCCGTACCTGGGAATGACAATTCATGCAGACACTGGAAGGCGGCACCCCCGCATGACGGCTTTTCTCTGCGCCGGTGTGGCAGTATTGACAGTCCATTTCATAAAGCCCTGCATGCAAAGCATGCGAATAGGCAATGGGCTGCTCTGGCATATAGCCCTGCTGGTTATTCAGCGGGCTTGGGCATGCGCACAGCACAACAACGCCCATCGCAAGAGTTAAACTTGAAATTCGCAACCTCATGGTTAGGCTCCCGACGAAGTCGTCGCTGCGCCCTGACGCAGGCGCTTCAACACCGAACGAAAAGGAAAAACTTCATCCAAACTCAGCCCTGACGCTGGCCAAAGCACGCAACAGGAGATCAGCAGCAACAAACAAGCAGGCACCGCCAAAGGCATCGCAAACAACAGCCCCGCGTCTGAAGCAGCTGAAAAACCCAACAAAGCAGCCAGCCAGGACTTCCAGGCAGGCCACAGCCATGTTGTTGTCCAACGACAACTGACCGCCATGCCTATGCCTGCCAAACCTGTCACAGCGAGAAGTACATAATAGGAGGCGGGCCTTGCTTGAGTTGCCTCTCCTGAAAGCCAAGCCTTCACCCTCGAAAATGCATTCATGGAAGCGCCAAAAGTCAACCCTACCCAGGCCGAAAGGAAAACCGCCTCCAAAAAACCAAGAAGCACCGGCGGGAAAAGACGTGGCGCTATGGCATATAAAACAGCAACCCCATGCAACAGTACAATTCCCAGCACACCAAACGTCAAGGCAACATCACTGGCATAGCATGGTTCTTGCGAGCGTGCTTGTTCCTGCGTCTTCAGCACAGCCAGCCGAAGGAGGAAGGCGCCTGCCAGCACAAACAAGGCGAACAGAGGAAAATAAAGCAGTGCCAGTTGAGTCAATTCTGCAAGAGGATTCATAGAGTCCCTCGCCTTCGGCCCAGAAGAATGAGCGCCAAACCAAAAACAAGGCCCATGCCTTCTAAGCCCAGGTATAAAAAGCTTCTTGCTGCAGGCTGCGGCATTGCCCCATCACGGGCCACATCCGCTAAATAAGCCTTTATGTGGTATTGCTCCTCCTCCGTGAGGGGGGCTTTCCCATAGAGTGTCCGCATCACCGGGGAGGACATCTCTTCGAGGGCGGGCACCAGCTGGTTTTCTCCCAGCCGCGCATAAATGAAGGTCAAGTCAGGCCCGACGGAGCCTCCTCCCCATACGGAGGCGCCTCGGACATTGTGACAGCCCAAACAAGCAGGCCCTCCATTCTGAAGGGACTTTGCCCCGCGGAACAGGGCCTTGCCTTGCGCAATCTCCTCCGGTGTCGCGTCCGTTCCCCACTTGGGACCGTCATAGGGAATGCAGGCCTCCGTCTGCCTATCGCAATGCTCCCAATAAGCCCAGAGACTTTCAAACTCTTCCGCTGTGAGGTTCTGGTTGGCCATCACCACACCTTTAAATTTTTGGAAAAGCTCCAACGCAATGGGATCTCCAGCGGCAATGACGTCGCCTGGCGTGTTGACAAAGCGCTGAGTCCACGCCTTCTGCCTGCGTTGGGTGAGCCCCCTTAAGTCAGGCCCCGTTTTGTCGCCCTGCCCTAGGGTATGGCAACTGGAACAGCCCTTCTCTTTGAGGCCAAAAAGCCTGGAAGCCGCCTCCAACTCCGAAGGAAGCTCTGTCTGAGCCCTTGCTGTCGTTGCCACCGCTAAAGCAAGAACTGAAATTTTTAAAACCATACGCGAAGACACTCGGGATCCTCCTCGCAAATACATGAGGCGCCTACGTGCAAATACAGGACCAAAAAAAACCAAGTAAATAAGAAACACCGCTGCTGTTTTTTTCGCCGTCCTCTAAAAACGCGAAAAAAATGCGCCGACCTCGACGTCCATTCCTTCAAAAACCAGCAGGACTCTCGCTGCAATCCAAGCAAAGTATTTTTGCCGGGCCTTCCAACTTCACGCCGCCTTCTCTTCTAAGTCTACGCAAACCATGAAGCACTTGGGTTAACTAAGCTCCAAAGTCTCCTTCTGCACTTCATTCTTCTTTGCTGCTCGCCATACCTTCAAATCGCTTTTCTCTTCTCAAACCCATATGCGCTATAGCTTGTCGAGAATAAACGCGGCCAACAAGTCTGCCTCAGAAGCGCTTGCAGGCTTGGGTTCCGGTTTTGACGGAAGCTCAACAGCAATGAGATAGCCGGGCTGTATACGATAGGCCGTTTCGCCAAGCAAGGCCGACTCCATCAGCTGTTCAACTTTTAACTCGTCAAGTTGCGTCATCGTCTTCACGCGCCCTACGAGTTTTTGTTCGTCCTCGCCGCTCTCGAGGTGCGCAAAATAAACCGCTGGCACCAAAGGAAAGCCTCGCGACTGCCCCTCTACAACGAGTTGCCCGCCTTTTAAGTCTGCTTTCTCTTCCGCCGCCCACGCCTCCAGCTGTTTTTCGGGTAAAAAAAGATTCACGGGCCTATATAAAGCAAAAGTTCACCCCCGCGTCACCAGCTTTGTTAGTTTCCAGGGTTCACCCCAACGCATGCTGCCCTAAAGAAAGGAAAAACTGTGTCGATTGCCAAGGAAATTTCTGATTCAGAGTTCCAAACGTATGTTCTCCAATCGCCAATGCCCGTGCTCGTCGATTTTTGGGCGCCCTGGTGCGGTCCTTGCCGCGCTGTCGCGCCCATTCTCGAAGAAATTGCCAAAGAGAATGCGGCTCGCTTGCGCGTTGCCAAACTCAATGTGGATGAGTGTACACAAACTGCGCAACAATACGCGGTGCGCTCCATTCCTACGCTCCTGCTCTTCAAAGACGGGAAAGTCATTGAGCAAGTCATCGGCTCTGTCCCCAAGGCAAAACTCGAGGAGCTGATTAAAAAAGCTTTTTGAGTTACAGACCGGTTTCAATTTGACATGAGGTCGAGGCGGACGAGGCTTTTGCGATGAGAAAGCTCCTGTGGAGCTTTCTGACGGAAGGGAGGTGGCAGGGAGTGCACTTCAGTGCATGACCTGAGCAAAAACGAGTCCAACGAAGAGATCATGTCAAAGTGGAAGCGGTCTAACGCAGCTGACTTCGTATGAGCAGCTCTTCCCCTGTGCGTTCCACCTGTGAAATGGGCAGGGGAAGGGCTTGTGTTATTTTTTGAAGCTGCAAATCCCCGCTCCAGGAAATGCCGCCCCTGCCGATGAGTTTGGGGGCCAAAAACAACAACACCTCATCCACCAGGCCCTCTTTCAAAAAGGCACCAAAAACCTCGGCGCCCCCTTCGACGAGAAGGTGGGTGCAACCTCTGTCTCCAAGCCTCCCAAGAAGCGCCTTCAGGGAAATGCGCCCCCGCTTTAGGGGCAAGGGCCATAACTCTACGCCGCCTTCTTTCAACCATGCCGCCTTCGTATGTCCCTCCCGCGAGGTGGCCAACACCGTGGGCGCTTGTTTTTGGGACTTGAAAACATTCGCCTCCACCGGGGAGCGCAGCTTCGTGTCCAATACAACGCGCAGGGGGTTTCTCCCCTTTTGGCCCTTGGGGCGAGCGGTGAGGCGAGGGTTGTCCGCAAGCACGGTGCCAACGCCGACAACAATGGCATCCACCCTGTCTCGAAGCGTATGCACCCATTGGCGCGAGGCGGGCCCCGTTATCCACTTCGAGTCCCCCGTCGCTGTGGCCAAAAAACCATCCAAACTCGAAGCCACCTTCAAACTCACAAACGGCAGCCCCGTCTTTGCCCACTTGAAAAAAGGACGGTTTAATGCGTCGGCTTCAGCTTTCAGCACCCCGGGCCAAACGTCCAGTCCTGCTTTCTTCAGCCGGCGGGCTCCCTTCCCATTCACCAGGGGGTTGGGGTCCACCGAAGCAAAAATAACCCGCGCAATGCCCGCTTCTATAATGGCCTGCGTGCATGGCGGCGTCTTCCCGTGGTGGGCGCAGGGCTCCAAGCTGGTGTATAAGTCCGCCCCCCGCGCTAAGCTTCCTGCTTGTTGGAGCGCTTCCACCTCCGCGTGGGGGCCTCCCGCCTGCGCATGAAAGCCTTTGGCCACTGCCTTGCCGTTTTTGACAACCACCGCGCCCACAACAGGGTTGGGGCTGGTCCGCCCCAGGCCTTTGGCCGCTTCAACGAGGGCCAGGCGCATCCACTTCTTAGCTTCCTCCAGCGGGGGCCGACGCTTCATCTGCCTTCCCTTCCATGGCCTTCTTCGTGAGCTCTTGTTGTGACAACTCCTCCAACTCTGCCATAAACTCGGAAATGTCTCTGAAGGAGCGGTAGACGGAGGCAAAGCGGACATAGGCCACCTGATCCAACGCGGCCAGCTGCGCCATGGCCTCCTGGCCCACCAGAGAGGAGGCCACTTCCTTGTCGCCCACCTCCTGCATTTTGCGCTCAATGGCCAAAGCCGCTGCCTCCAGTTGCGCGGCGGAAACGGGCCGCTTCTCGCAAGCCTTGCGCAGCCCCAAAAGCAATTTGTCGCGATCGAAAATTTCGCGGCGGCCATCTTTCTTCACAACCGTGGGGTTTAACTCTTCAACACGCTCATAGGTGGTGAAGCGGCGCTTGCAACTCTCACAGGCGCGCCGACGCCGAATGGAGGCACCCTCGGAGGACTCTCTCGAGTCCAAAACGCGGGTGTCTCCTTGTCCACAAAAGGGGCAGAGCATAAAGAGGGCTATTCTCCTGCGTCGGCAAACACGGGGAAGGCGCTTGCAAACTCCCTAACGCGCGCATGCGTTTTGGCCAAGGCCGCCTCTTCTCCTTGGCTTGCCAAAGCCTCCCCTATCAACCGGGCCGTCAGCTTCATGTCCGCTTCCTTCATGCCGCGCGTCGTTAGCGCAGGCGTGCCTACGCGAATGCCGGAGCTTAAGTTGGGCTTTTGTGGATCAAACGGAATTTGGTTTTTGTTCACCGTTATGCCCGCCTTGCCAAGCCAATCCTCCGCCAGCTTTCCTGTCAGTTGCTTGGGCCTTAAGTCCACCAACATCAAATGGTTGTCGGTGCCACCGGAGCACAGGCGAAAACCCTCCTGCACCAGGCCTTCTGCCAAGGCCTTCGCATTCTTCACAATCTGCTCCTGGTAGCGCTTGAAGGACGGCTTCAAGGCCTCCCCAAAGGCCACGGCCTTCGCCGCTATAATATGCATCAGCGGGCCGCCTTGTATGCCGGGGAAAACATAGCTGTTGATGGCTTTGGCGTGGGCTTCCTTGCAAAGCACCAGGCCGCCCCGGGGGCCGCGCAGGGTTTTGTGCGTGGTGCTGGTAACAATGTCCGCCAACGCCATGGGAGAGGGGTGCACGCCTGCGGCCACAAGGCCCGCAAAATGGGCCATGTCCACCACCAACTTCGCCCCCACTGAGTCGGCTATTTCCCGGAAGGTGGCAAAATCAAAAAACCTCGGGTAGGCGGAGCCGCCCACCACCACCACTTTGGGGCGGTGCTCTTTGGCCAAAGCCGCGGCCTGGGCGTAGTCAATGGTTTCGGTGTCGCGCTGAAGGCCATAGTGGATGGCGCGGTAAATGCGTCCGGAGAAGTTGACGGAGGAGCCGTGCGTCAAATGGCCGCCGGAATTCAAGTCCAGCGCCAAAAGGCAGTCGCCCGGTTGCATCAGCGACATATAGGCGGCCATGTTGGCCTGGGAGCCGGCGTGCGGCTGCACGTTGGCGGCCTCGGCGCCAAACAGCTGCTTTGCCCTCTCTATGGCCAACACCTCCACTTTGTCGACTTCTTCGCAGCCGCCGTAGTAGCGCCTTGCGGGGTAGCCCTCGGCGTATTTGTTCGTCATGACGGAGCCTGCCGCCGCCAAAACGGAGGGGCTCACAAAGTTCTCCGAGGCTATCAGCTCCAGCCCCTCTCTTTGTCGAATTTCTTCCCGAGAAATGGCTTCAAAAACAGCCGCGTCTGTCTTCGCAAGTTCCTTCATGTTTTCCATCTTTTCCTCCCCGGGTTTCCAAAACTTCCTTCAAGCTTCTCTCAAGGCAACTTCCAGGCATTGCCGCTGAGTGCGCGGGGCCTGGGCATGCCTAACTCCACTTCCCAGCGTACGCCGGTGACGGCGTTTCCTCCGAGTTCACACACCCTCTGGTGTAATAAGGTATAGGTGTTTCCCTCCTCCTCTTCCCGGGGGATTTCCACCCTTCCTAAGTTGATGGCGCCCGAGGGAAGCGTGGCCGCACTCCCATGGTCCCTGACGGAGCATGTCGCCTCTTTGGTTTCTTCAGCGGACTTTTGGACATAAACTGGAATACGCGTGCGCGCACAACCTAAAAAAACCATGCAAGCCAATGCACCCAGAAGCAGAATTTTTTTCATGGGCAATCCTCCATTTCACGAATTTGAGACAACCGAAGCTGGTGGCGACCACCTTCAAAAGCATTGTGCAAAAAAGCCTCTGCTATGGCCAGGGCCAAACCTTCCCCCGTCACACGCTGCCCAAGGCATAGGACATTGGCGTTGTTGTGCTGCCTGGCCAGCTTGGCTTCATATTCGCTGCGGCAAACCGCCGCACGTATGCCCTTGTGCTTGTTGGCAGCCATGGCCATGCCGTTGCCTGTCCCGCAAATTAAAATGCCCATGCGCTCTGGCTTTTGCGCAACCCAGGCAGCAAGCTTTGCGGCAAACTCAGGGTAGTCCACTGAATGCTCAGAGTCCGTCCCCAAGTCGATGACTTCAAAAAAACCCTTTTGCCGAATATGCTCCACCAGCTTGGCCTTCTGGCCAAACCCAGCGTGATCGGCTGCCAATGCCACGGCTCTTATGGGTTCCATAGCTTGCTTGTTTTAAACTGCTTTAAATGCCAAAACCACGTTGGTGCCTCCAAACCCAAACGAGTTGGAAAGGGCGACGTTGATGCGCGCCTTGCGTGCTTCATTGGGGACATAGTCCAAGTCACATTGCGGGTCTGCCTCCACCAGGTTGATGGTTGGCGGCACCACACCGCGCGCAACGCTGAGCCCCGCTACAATGGCTTCTATGCTGCCTGCCGCGCCCAAGGTGTGGCCCAACATGGACTTGGTGGAGCTTATCATCAACTTTTCAGCGTGGCTTCCAAACGCACTGCGGATGGCTCGTGTCTCTGAGGCGTCGTTGTAGGGCGTTGAAGTGCCGTGCGCGTTAATATAGTCGACGTCGCTTGCCGCCAGCTTCGCGTTGGCAAGCGCCAGCCTCATGCAGCGAGCGGCCCCCTCGCCTTCGGGGGCAGGCTGCGTCACATGGAAGGCGTCCGAGTTGGCCGCATAGCCAACCACCTCACACAAAATGTCAGCGCCCCGCCGCTTGGCTTGCTCCATCTCCTCCAGCACTACAATGCCGGCGCCTTCTCCCATGACAAAACCATCGCGGTTTTTGTCAAAGGGCCGACTGGCTTTCTGCGGCTGCGCGTTGTTGGTTGACAAGGCCTTCATGGCACAAAAACCGCCTATGCCCATGCGGGTGATGGGGGCTTCGGAGCCGCCCGCAAGCGCTGCATCCATTTCACCCCAGGCAATGGCCCTGAAAGCTTCGCCTATGGCGTGGGCCCCTGTGGAGCAGGCGGAGACGGGGCCCCAGTTGGGCCCTTTGCAGTTGTAGCGCATGGAAATGAGCCCGGGGGCCATATTCGGAATAATTTGAATAATGAAGAAGGGGGAAATGCGCTCCCAACCCTTCTCCTGGCCCTTCAGGCAATTCTCCTCAAAACTGCTGAAACCGCCTATGCCGGAGCCGACAATGACGCCTACCCTCTCCGGGTGGTAGGCTTCCAAACCCGCCTGGCCGGAAAACCCCGCTCCTTGGACTGCCATATGCGCTGCCGCCAAAGCATATTGACTGAAAAGGTCCATACGGCGGACTTCTTTGGCGTCAATATAGTCTTCAACAACAAAGTCCTTCACTTCGCCGGCAATGTGTGTGGACAGCTTGCCAACGTCAAACCGGGTAATTTTGCCAATCCCCGACTTGCCTTCAAGCAAGGCATTCCACGTCTTCTGGGTGCCTGTCCCCACGGAGGTGACAAGCCCTGTCCCTGTTATAACAACACGGCGGCCTGACATAAGGAAACCTATTTTTTGTTTGTGGCAATGTAGTTGATGGCGTCGCCTACGGTTTTAATGCTTTCTGAATCCTCCTCCGGAATTTCAATTTGAAACTCATCCTCCATCACCATCAGCAAGTCGACGATGTCCAAACTGTCTGCTCCCAAATCCTCTATGAAGGAACTCTCTGGCTTAATCTCATCCTCTCCTACTGCCAGCTTCTTGGTAATAATGGATTTGATTTTTGCCTCAATCTCTTCTTTCAACATGCGAGTGAACCTCCTTACAACGCGTTAAACACCTCTTGTGAAGGACCGGCGGGGTTTACATGTACATGCCGCCGTTGACCTTCAAAACTTCACCTGTAATATAAGAAGCCTCTTCGCTTGCCAAAAAAACCACCGCGCGCGCAATGTCTTGGGCCTGCCCCAACCTCCCTAGGGCAATGGAGGCCACCATCTTCTCTTTCGCTTCCGCAGGCAATTTGGCCGTCATCTCCGTGTCAATGAAGCCCGGCGCCACCGCATTCACCCGAATGGAGCGCGAGGCCAACTCCCTGGCCAGGGACTTGCTCATGCCAATTAAACCCGCCTTGGAAGCGGCATAGGCCGTTTGGCCCGCATTCCCCATTTCACCCACCACGGAGGCCACATTCACAATGGCGCCTGAGCGCTGGCGAAGCATGGGGCGCGTTACGGCACGACACAGCGCAAAAGCACCTCGCAGGTTGGTATTCAACACCGCGTCCCAATCCTCATCCTTAAAACGCATCACCAGGCCATCAATCGCAATGCCTGCGTTGTTGACAAGTACATCCACGCGCTCGTGCTTTTTCACAACCTCCTCCACCAGCTGTGTGCAAGCCTGCGTGTCGACAACATCCAACGGCCATGCACTCACCAAGGGGCCTGCCAGCTTCGCCACCTCTGCTGCCTCCGCCTGGTTGCCGGTATAATAGGTGAAGGCCACCACGGCACCGCGGCGTGCAAACTCAAGCACACAAGCGCGGCCAATTCCGCGAGAGCCGCCCGTCACCAAAACGACTTTGCCTGCAAAACCATTCATCGCGTTCCTCCCAACAAGGCATTCAGGCTTTTTTCATCTTCTACATTGGCGCAACTCATTTGAGGACAAATCCTCTTCACCAACCCACTCAACACTTTGCCGGGCCCAAACTCAATCACCTGCGTTATGCCTTCGCGGGCCAAAAACTCCATGGACTCTGTCCAGCGTACAGGGGCGGCCACCTGCTCAAGCAACAACTCACGCATGCGCGAAGGGTGAGCATTGGGGGCGGCCTCCACATTGGAAACAATCGGCGCCGAGGGTGTTAAAAAAGGCGTTTTCTCAAGCACCTTGGCGAAGCGGGTTTTCACCGGCAACATGAGCGGACAATGGAAGGGGGCGGACACCGGCAAGCGTAACACCCGGCGGGCGCCCGCTGCTTTAAGCAATTCGCTAGCGCGCTCCACGGCGGCGGTGTCTCCAGCAATGACGGTTTGGTTAGGCTCATTATAGTTGGCGGGGGAAAGCACTTGGCCTTGGGCCGCCTCTTCGCAAATGCGCTGCACAACCGCCACCTCCACGCCCAACACCACGGCCATGGCGCCTGCCCCCTCGGGGACAGCCTCCTGCATCAACTGGCCCCGTGCACGCACTGCCCTCACTGCGTCTTCAAAAGCCAATGCCCCCGAGGCTACCAGGGCGGAATATTCTCCCAGAGAATGCCCCGCAAAAAATACGGGCTTCAACGCTGAGCGCTTTGCAAATGCCGCCCATGCCGCCAGGGAAGTCGTCAAAATCGCCGGCTGCTGGTTGGCCGTCAGCTTCAATGCCTCCTCGGGCCCCTCCCAGCACAAAGTGGAAAGCTTTTCTCCCAGGGCCTCATCCGCCCGCTCAAACATTTCGCGGGACTCGGGAAAGGCTTCACACAAAGCCTTGCCCATGCCGACGTGCTGGCTGCCTTGCCCAGGGAAAATGCATGCTGTTTTCTGCTCACTTGTATTCATGCGCTCACTCTTCACCAGCGAATTAGCCCAGCTCCCCAGGACATTCCCGCGCCTATGGCCATGACGAGAATTAAGTCGCCTGGCTTTAGCTTCCCTGCGCGGTTGGCCTCATCCATCGTCAGCGGCACGGAGGCAGAGGAGGTGTTGCCATAGCGGTCTATGTTAATGCAGGCCTTTTCAAGCGGAATGCCCACGCGCTCGAGAATGGCTTCGAGAATGCGTGCGTTGGCCTGGTGGGCCACCACGTGTTGAATTTGCTCCACCGAGAGGTTGTGCTCGCCCATAAGGCGCTCGGTGGCTTGGACTAAGGCGGTGACGGCGAATTTGTATACTTCGCGGCCGCGCATCAGCACTTTGCTGTGGTGCAAAGCCAAAGTCTCCGCCGTCAAAGGTGCGCGGCTTCCTCCGCCGGGTATGCACAAAATGTCCGAAGCGGTGCCATCTGAATAGAGTTGCAAAGACAGCAGCCCCCTCTCCGGGCCATCCGCCTCTTCTGTGGAGACAAGCACCATGGCCCCTGCGCCATCTCCAAACAATATGCTGCTTCCTCTGTCTTCCCAGTTTGTTATGCGGCTTAAAAGCTCCGCGCCAACCACGAGGACTTTTTTGGCTGCCCCCGTTGCAATGTATTGAGAGGCTACAGACATCGCAAACAAGGAGCCTGCGCAAGCGGCGCCAATGTCAAAGGCAAAGGCATTTTTCGCCCCCAGCTTGTTGGCTAAATGGACAGCACAAGCTGGCGTCTGCATGTCGGGCGTTACGGTGGCCACCAGCACCAAGTCCAACGCCTCCGCCGAAAGCTTTGCCATCTGCAAAGCCTGCACAGAGGCGGCAAAGGCCAAGTCGGAAGTCGCCTCCTCAGGCGCTGCAATGCGGCGCTCGTGTATTCCCGTGCGTGCAACAATCCAAGCATCGGACGTGTCTATTCGGGCTGCCAACTCCTGGTTGGTTAACACCTGGGAGGGGACATAGCTTCCTGTGCCTATAATTTTTGCTTTTCTCACGAGAGCGGCTGTCTGTCGAATGGCCACCGTCACCTGGCCCCACGCACCTGCTGAAGTTGTCAATTAGTTGTCAATCGTCAAAACCTTTTTCGTGCCATAACAACCGCATACGGCACACACTCTATGCGAAACCAGGGCCGCACCGCATTTGGGGCAGCGGTTCAGTTGCACTGCACTTCGAAGGTTGTTGTTGGCTGCCCGACGTCGGTCGCGGCGCATCTTTGACGTTCTTTTCTTTGGTACACCCATGATGCTTCCTCTTTCTGCTCTCCCTAAGGTTTGCTCTTCGGGAGGTGGATCTCTTTTAGCTTTGCCAACCGTGGATCGACAAGCCTCTGCTCACACTCACACCTGTCTGCATTAAAATTGCACCCGCACCTTGTACATAGCCCTTTGCAGTTTTCGCTGCATAGCACGGAAATGGGCAAAGCAAGCAAAACTTGCTCTTTCACCAAATGCAACAAGGGCACCGTCTTGCCATCAAAAGGCTCTATCTCCGCCAAAGCCATGTGAAAAGAGCCTGCCCTTTCAAAATCCTCCGTCTGCCCAAACTGCTTCAGCACCGTTTCATAGTTGGTCTTGGGAATCAACGTGGTTGAAAACGAAACCGGCAAAGGAAAGGGGGCCTCCTCCAGGCAACGCGCACACACTGTCCGAAGTTGCAAAGCCAGCTCGGCCTCCAATAAAACTTTCCCATCTATCTTCTGCAGCTTAGCCGACAGCGGCGAAGCACTCACCCAGGAAATGTTTTCAACGCCCTCAAAAATCTCCTCCAGCATGGCTGGGGAAAATTCACGTTGGAGCTTGAGTGAAGGCTCTTGAATTTCTTCAATTCGAACGAACATGGAAAAACCGAAAAACCAAAGACAGGGCGGCAGCTTTTATCCAGTCTGCTGGCCCAAGTCAACCCCGCATACGCATAACGCAACAGCTTCTCCTTTCCCATGGCGAAGACATCCAAGCTATTCTAGAAGGGTTTTGAAAACATGCGGATTGCCATTATTGCCGATATTCATGGAAACTTCATCGCTTGTGAAGCTGTCATGAAGGACATACGCAGCCAGGCGCCAGACATTATTGTCGCGGCTGGAGACTTGGCCTTGCGCGGCCCCCACCCCACGGAGTCGGTGGATTTGGTTTTTTCAGCGTGCCAGCATGTCCTCATTGGCAACACGGATGCTTATTTGGCGGGCCGCTATATACGGGGAGCTTATCAGGAGCAGGCGCATTGGAAGACGGAGCTGCTCCAGTGGACGCGCGAAAAACTGGGCCCAGAGCGCCTGGACAAAATAGCCCAGCTGCCCTTCTCTTTGTCTCTGAACCCCTACCCGGGACAAAGCATTTTCATTTGCCACGCCAACCCCAGAAACCTTGAGGACTCCTTGGACCCTACCATGCAAGAGGCCGACCTTCGCCACTACCTCGAAGGCCTTCGCGCTCGCGTCATCGTCTTTGGACACCTCCACTTCCCCTACCGCCGACGTGTGGGCTCCAGCCTCCTCATTGATGTGGGCTCCACCGGCTTGCAACGCGACGGCGACTGGAGGGCCTCCTATGGCCTGGTGACTTTTACCCCTACCAGCCGCAAGGTGCAGATTCGCCGCGTCAAATACCCCGTACGCCAGGCAACGCAAGCTTTGACGGGACGCTCTGTCCCGGGCGCACGCATGCTGGTGCAAAAACTCCTGGAAGCCCGCTACCAAAAACACCTCGAGTTTCTCCATGCCGCCCGCCGCTTCCTGGGGATAGCGCCCAACCGCCTGCAGGCCCCCAGGCATATGCTCCAGCAGGAAAAGGACGAAAAAATACCCTAAGGGGAACGCCGGCTTCTATATGCTTTGGGCTTTTATATGCCCAGCGGTTGAAGGCGCTGGCGCTGGGGGGCCTAAGCGGCTATGCTTGGCTTTAAGTCCACGGAAGGAGTTTGCCTTTGTTTGGTCTCAAAACCACAGAGCTGCTGATTATTTTTGCAGCGTTGTTGTTGCTTTTTGGCGCAACCCGCCTGCCTCAACTTGGAAAGTCCTTGGGGTCATCTATCCGCAACTTTAAAAAAGGAATATCAACGGACGAGGAGGAGGAGCCAGCTGCCGACAACAACAATAACAATAATAATAACAAGGCCGCTGCCCATAAAAACCTAGAGGCAACCTCTTCTACCAACGCCTCTGAAGTCAACGCCTCCAAGCTGGGCTCCAAAAGCTAGACCGGTTTCACTTTGACATGATCTCTTCGTTGGGCTCCGGTGAGGCTCGCGTTGCTCGCCTGCCTTCGGCCCCGCTCAGGTCATGCACTTGAGTGCACTCCCTGCCACCTCCCTTCCGTCAGCAAGCTCCACCGGAGCTTGCTCATCGCGGAATCCTCGCCCGCCTCGACCTCATGTCAAATTGAAACCGGTCTGCAAAATCGAATCACTTCAACATGAAACCAGTCTAGACTGCAAAAGCCAAACTGCGCCGCCTCCACCTAGGGGGGGAGTGTGTTTTGTGCGGGCCAAGCTTGGGAGTTGACAATTTCCCGCAGCTTAAGACAAAACAGCCTGGGACCAATGCAACCTCCCTTTCACTTTCACTCGCTTCCACAACCGTAGGCATGCATGAGTACAGACAAAACGAAGGCGACCGCAGACAAAATTTGGATGGATGGCAAGCTGCTCAACTGGGACGAAGCTCAAGTCCACGTGCTGACGCATGGACTTCACTATGGCCTGGGTATCTTTGAAGGAATTCGCGCCTATCGCGCTCAAAACAACCGCCTGGCCGTCTTTCGCCTCGCGGACCATATGCGCCGCTTTCTGGAGTCCGCCCATATTTGCCAGCTGGCCATGCCTTACCGCCAGGAGCAGCTGGAAGCCGCCTGCTTGGAGCTTTTGCGCGCCCAGCCCGCGTTGAAGGACATGGTGTATGTGCGCCCTGTCGCCTTCATGGGCGACGGAGCCATGGGCCTGGCCGCCGTCAACCAAACCCGTGTCGCCATCGCCGCCTGGCCGTGGGGCTCTTATCTGGGCGCAGAGGGCCTCTCCAAAGGCATCCGCGCGAAGGTGTGCTCTTTTAACCGCCTGCACATTAATACCGCCATGCCCAAGGCCAAAGTCAACGGCCACTATGTCAACTCCATTTTTGCAAAACGCGATGCCGTGCTTTCCGGGTTTGACGAGAGCATCTTCCTGGACACCCAAGGCTATGTCGCGGAGGCTTCGGCCGAAAATGTTTTCGTCGTCGACAGACACGGCACGGTAAAAACCCCTCCGCTGTCGCTGCCCATTCTGGATGGGATAACCCGGGACAGCGCCCTTCAAATCCTCCGCAAGGACATGGGCTGCAAAGTGGAAGAAGTCGCCTTCACCCGCGATGAGCTTTATATCGCCCAGGAAGTCTTCATCACCGGGACTGCCGCCGAAATTACCCCCATCCGCGAAGTGGATGGCCGTCAAATTGGCCAAGGCACCGTCGGCCCCAGGGCAAAAGAGCTCCAAGAGCGCTATTTCAAAGCGGTGCGCGGTCACTACCCTCACTATGAGGGGTGGCTAAGCTACGTCTAGACTGTTTCTAAGCTGAAGTGATTCGATTTTACAGACCGGTTTCAATTTGGCATGAGGTCGAGGCGGGCGAGGAAGGCAGCAAAGAACAACAACCGCCTTCCGGCGGAGCCGTTGTCCACCGGACAACGGCTATGTCAAAGTGGAACCGGTCTAGGGCCTGTTCGCCCTATTCAAGCACTATTTTGCGGATGCGGTGGTTGCCGGTGTCTGCCACATAGAGGTGGCCGGCCGCGTCAATGGCAATGCCCCAGGGGGCAATAAACTGTGCGGTGTCTGCTGGACCGTCTTCTCCGCCAACCTTTCCGCTGCCGGCGAGGGTGAGGACGCTTCCTGACGGTGTCACCATGCGGATGCGGTGGTTATAGGTGTCGGTCACATAGAGGTTGCCCACGGCGTCTATGGCAATGCTGCTCGGGAAAGCAAACAGCGCAGCCTCTTCCTCGCCCTCGCCGCCAAGCGTGCTGACTTCTCCTTCCGGCGTCACTTTCCGGATGCGGTTGCCGGAGGCATCCGCCACATAGAGGTTGCCTTTCGCGTCGATCGTTATTCCAATAGGCTCATCCAACCGCGCTTCCTCTCTTGAGCCGTCGCTATGTGCTCCTTGCTTATGGCCTGTGGTGCCATTGCCGGCAAAGGTGCTGACCACCACCTCGTTTCCTTCCAGTGTCAGCTTTCGGATGCGGTGGTTCCAGGCATCCGCCACATAGAGGTTGCCTTTCGCGTCGATGGCCACATCAGCAGGCATATAAAACCTGGCTGTTGCTCCCTCTCCGTCGACAAGGCCTTTCTCGCCACCGGCAAAGGTGCTGACCACGCCTTGCGGGGAAATTTTCCGGATGCGGTGGTTATAGGTATCCGCCACATAGAGGTTGCCCTGCGCGTCTATGGCCATGCCGACAGGAAAATGAAACAGCGCCTGTGTTGTCCCCTCGCCGTCGGCAAAGCCTGGCTGCATGGCACCGTCAGCGCCCGGTTGAGCGCTTCCGGCAAGCGTCACCACCTCTCCATCCGGCAAAATTTTCCGGATGCGTTGGTTTAAGGTGTCTGCCACATAGACGTTGCCAGCTCCATCCACAGTGAGGCCGCTAGGTCGAAAAAAGCGTGCCGTCTTTGTGTGGCCGTCGGCAAACCCCATGGCGTCTATGGGGCCCCCTTTGTGGCCCGCAACCGTTGTCACAGCGGTGGCCGTCGGCACATAAACAAAGCGGGCGGAGGAGGAAGCCGTCTTCCCGTTGACGGTGACAGCAACAGGGCCGGTGCTGAGTTTGTTTTTGGGCACCTCCCCCACCATCTCCTCCGGCTTGACGGAGCGAAGTGTCTTGTCCCCACCACCTCCCCTGGCTCCAGCGCACCCCGCGAGAAAAAACAGCGCGAGCAAAATTGAAAATGAATTGAATGGAAACCCTCTTCTTGCTTTCCTCACTGCAACCTCCCTCTTGAGTGTTTGCTGAAAACTCCCCTTGCCCATTGGCTTCAAAACATGGTCGCACCTCTAGCTTACGTATTGTGCCTGTACGGAAACAGGAGGTGGCCAGCTTCTCCATGTCTTTCTAATTGTTCGAGTCTATGCCACCTTGGAATACCAGGTGTACATTTAGGACTCGCACATATGCGCTCCTATCGTCTAATGTAGGTTTATGTTCATTCAACGTCGGAGGCCGCGAAATGACTCAACCACCTTCTCAGCACTGGAGACGGCATCTTTGCCTGGCGGCTGTGTTGCCTTGCCTATTCCTCAGCTTGTCAGGGTGTCTCGGAGAAGCTTCTGCCATTGAGGAGCCGGACGTCGAGGCTTTCTGCAAAACACAGCGACACCAATTTCACGAAGGGCTGTGGGCACCACTCTTTGTGCACAACTGCCAAGGCTGCCACAACACCTCAGGCCTTGCGCCCTTGGATGCGAAGTCGCGCTTTGTCTTGCTGCCTGAAACCTACCCCAATGCAGCACAAGCCAACCTCGACGCCATTGCTTCTTTGGCGCGGGAGAAGGTGAAGGGGACTTCTTATGTGCTGGCCAAAGTGTCCAATGAAATTCCGCACGGCGGAGGGCGCATTTTTGAAAAGGGCAGCAAAGAATATGTCCAACTGCAAAATTTTATTGCTGGGCTTGAAAACAAAGACGCGAAAGCGCCCTCTTGCGAAAATATCCCCGCGCGCATGGACACTCGGCTTAGTGCCATGCGCCGCATGGAGTCGCGAGCGGCGTTTCGAAAGGCTGCCATCAACATCGCCGGACGCCTGCCCACGGCTGAAGAAGACGCGCGCCTTGGGCAATCTCCGGAACAACTCAATGCCCTCTTGGACGCTCTGCTTGAAGAAGAGGCCTTCTATGAGCGACTCAAAGAAATTTTCAACGACATGTTTGTCTTCTCTGTCAGAGGGCAAAGCGGGTTCAGTTATAACTATTTTAAGTCCAAGGACCCAGGGCGAAGCGATCCTTATCCAAGCGACTATTATGAAGACTATCCAGAGCTTGCGAACAAACTCAACACCCCCGAAGGCATCGGCACCCACATGCACGCTTCGCTGTGGGAAGAGCCTTTGGCACTCATTGCCTATGTCGCTCGCAACAACCGCCCCTTCACGGAAATCCTCACTGCCAATTATGCCATTGTCAATGACTATACGGCCTTCGCCTATAATGTGGGGGCGCAGCCTTCCCCCAATGCCCCCGTCAATGCCTGGCGCCCTGCCACCTTGTGGCAACGCCACAACAGCCCGGAGCAAACCCTTGTCCCCAGCGCCGGGGTTTTGTCTTCGGCAGCATTTTTGGCCAAATTCCCTACCAACGCCATCAACATCTCTCGTGGACGCGCTGAATTCCTTTCGAAAAACTTCCTGGCAACCAGCATCCTCACCTTCGCTCAGCGCCCTGTCAACAGCACCCAGTTGGACTCTACGGACAACCCTACCATCAACAATGCCGCCTGCAGTGTCTGCCACCACTATATGGATGGGCTTGCGGGGACTTTCCGGGGCTTCACTTTCTGGCCTGCCGCCAGCTATCAACCTCACCTGAACGTCTGGAATGACCAAAAATATTTGCCCAGCTTTCAAGGCGAAAACTTTCCACAACGCGCCAGCAGCAACCTCAAACCTATGCCATGGATGGCGCAGCGCATCGCCGCTGACGCGCGCTTTCCTTATGCCATGGTGCTCAGGGTTTTTGAGGGCGTAACGGGAAGGAAGCCTTTGGAGTACCCTCGGAATACAGCACATCCTCAGTATGCAGAGCACCTGTCCGCCTGGGAAAGCCAAAACGCCTTCTTGCATGAAACTGCCGAGCGCATGGCACAACAAGGCATGAATATTAAAGTCGCCTTCCGTGAAATTTTGTTAAGCCCCTATTTCCAGGCGGCCCAAGACGCAAACCTCCCTGCAGCATTGGCCATCGGCCTGGGTGAAGGACGCTTGTTGACGCCTGAAATGCTCGCGCGAAAAATCAGAGTCACGCTGGGCGCCCACTGGGGAGGGTTTAGCAATGCCTTGCCTTCTGACGCACTGACTTCAACCTATAACATTCTCTATGGCGGAATTCATCCAACCAGCAGCGCTGTGCGTTTGACTCAAATCAACACCCTCATGGCTGCTGTTGCCAGCGCCATGGCTCGGGAAATGGGCTGCCGTATTCCTGCCTGGGAGTTTAGCAAACCCCTGGATGAGCGCCTCGTCCTGACGAAAGCCAAAGCCGAAACCATCCCTCTGGACACCTATTCCGATGGCTTAAAACCCAACCCTCTCGGGGAAAACGCCATCCGTGAAAACCTGGCCTATCTCCACCAACAGCTCCTCGGGGAATTCGTCTCGCCACACTCGCCCGAAGTCAACATCAGCTATGAGCTTTTTGTGGAGGCCTGGAAAGAGCGCGCTTCGGGCAACACCGCTTTGGGCACCTCAAAACGCATCAATTTTTGGAATTGCGAGGGCAGGTGGAATTTGAACAAGGCCAACAGCGACAACAGCCGCGTTGAGTTGACGGAGGGGCGTGTCACGGAAGATCTCAATTCCACCATCTATGCCTGGCAAGCAGTGCTCACCTATCTTCTGATGGACTTCCGCTTCATCCACGAGTGAGGAAATATACCATGGACCGACGAACCTTCCTGAGGGCCGCCAGCAGTTTTGCCATCCTCCTCCCATGGGCTGGACAAAAGGCCTTCGCTCAAAACCAGCCTCTCTATCCTGGACCCTTCCTTCTTTGCATTCATGCTCATGGGGGTTGGGATACCACCATGTTTTTTGATCCGAAGACTTCCTATGAAGAAAAAACCATCAACCGCGTCTGCCTGGAAAACGGCATCCAAACCCTGGGGCCCTTCAGCTATCCTGCCTCCGTTCAATATCGCCTAAGCCCCAGCAATCCAGACTCTCTTGTCCTGCATAGCCCGGAGGATTTCCTCAACCGCTACCGCAGCCGTCTGCTGCTCCTCAATGGCGTCGATCTGCAAACCAATGCACATCCGGTGGGGGAGCAAATGACCTGGAGCGGCCATGGCGCCAGTGAATATCCCTCCATTGCCGCCCTCCTGGCCATCAAAGCCAGCCGGAACTTCGACTTGCCTTGCGCTTATTTGGCCAACAACGGCGGCTATGTGAAGACGCTGGGCCTTGTGCCTTTGACTCAGGTGAATGACGCTCAGAGGATACGCGAAATTGCCAACCAGGAGCGCTTCCCTGTCGCCGGTGCAACAGTCGATCTGTTTTCGGAACAAACCAGCCGGCACATTCGGCAGGCCAATGAAAAGCGCATTCAACACCTCAACCAACAACTGAGTCTTCCTGAAAGCAAAAACGCCCTGGGGCACTACCAAAAAGCCTTGCTGGCCAAAAACGGCCTTGGCCCGCTGATGGACCACCTGCCCACACCCACCATCACCCTCAACGCGCTCAGGCCAGGAGCCGGCAGCGCCCTCAATTCCGCACTCCAACAAGCTGAAATGGCGCTCTATGGCTTTAACTCAGGCACCATGGCCTCGGCTTCCCTTTCATTGGGAAGCTTTGACTCGCACTCCAACAATGACAATGAGCAACTCCTCCGCCTGGGCTATCTTTTCGTCCTGCTGGAATATGTCCTCGAGACAGCCGAGACATTGGGACTTCGCGACAAACTCACGGTTGTCGTCGGAAGCGACTTTTCGCGCACGCCCCTTTACAACAGTGAAAACGGCAAAGACCATTGGAATACCAGCAGCTACATGCTGTTTGGCCCCGGCATTTCAGGCAACCGCGTCCTGGGCGCCACCGCCGCCAACCAACACCCCGAGCATGTCAACCCGACAAGCCCCGCACAACGCCTGCACAAAGACGCCGGCGGCATTGTGTTGAAACCCTCCCATGTACACCACGCCCTAAGGCGCGTGCTGGGCCTTGCTGAATTCAATTCCAACTTTGGCTTGCTCGACAGGGACATTCAGCTCTTCTAAAAGCCACCCCTTTTTGCTACAAAGGCCGCCTGTTTTTTATTCCACTTGGGAGGTGAAACATGCCGCGCGTCCTTGTTCCTCTGGCCAAAGGTTGTGAAGAGCTTGAAGTGGTTGCCGTCGTCAACATTCTGCGCAGGGCGGGGGCAAGCGTTGTGCTTGCCCAACTCGAAGAGGGCCCCACGGTGGGGGCACATTCCATTCTCCTCCAGGGGGATACCACCCTTGACAAGGTGTTGCAGGAGGACTTTGACATGCTGGTGCTCCCCGGGGGCAACGAGGGCACCCGGCGACTGGCCGAAGACGCGCGCATTGCGGCCAAAGCCCGGCACATGGCGGATGCCAACCGGTGGGTGACCGCCATCTGCGCGGCCCCCAAAGTCCTCGCCCAGGCGGGACTCCTTAACGGGAAAAAAGCCACCTGCTACCCCACTTGCCTGGACGCCTTCCCTGCCGTCCTCCAGGTGCAACAACCCGTCGTCCGCGATGGGCCATTCCTCACCTCCCGCGGACCGGGGACTGCCGTCGCCTTCGCACTCGCTCTCGTCGAGGCTTTGTTGGGCCCCGAAAAACGCAAGGAAATTGCCCGGCAAATCCTCCACGCTGAAACTGAATGACAACAACACCCTACGCTTGAAAATGCTTGGAACAGGGGGACTGTGCCTACCTCAGCCTTGTGTTAGTCTCTGCCTATCGCTTCGTTAAGTTATAGGTAGGACATAGAGGCAGGACACAAAGGAGAGTTAGAGTGATGAGGCATCCATGGGCATGGCATACGGCGTTGCGGGCGGTGGCATTGTTGGCGGTGGTTTTTTCTTTTGCTTGCGACAGGTCCAACAAAGCTTGCAAAGAGCCTCCTTGCGAAGAAACCTGCAAAAATCCCCCTTGCAACGACACCTGCAAGGAGCCTCCCTGCAACGACACCTGCAAAAATCCCCCTTGCGACGACACCTGCAAGGAGCCTCCCTGCGACGACACCTGCAAAGAGCCTCCCTGCGACGACACCTGCAAAGAGCCTCCCTGCGGCACAACCTGCAAGGAGCCCCCTTGTGAAGAGCCCGGAAAGCCATGGACTCAATGGACATTCACGCCAGAGGATGTGGCCGCTTTGAAAACCCGCAAAATTTTCTTTGCACACAAGTCGGTGGGCGGAGAGCTCATGGAAGGCATCAGAAGGGTCGACGGTATGAACGTGCGAGGGGTATTCAGCTCCCAACTGAACCAGGTCGGCACTCAAATAGCCTTCTATGAGCATAACATGTTTCCGCCAAGTCCCGACAATCCACAGCAAGAAAGTCTCGATCCTTATATAAAAATTGAGACATTCGAAAGACTGATGCATGCCATCGGCGAGGCCGGCAACACGGTGGACATTGCTTTTATGAAGATGGGCTATCCGAACTTTAACGACAACAGCAATGTGGGGGATATTTTCGAAGCTTATCAGACAACCCTCCAGCGGCTGCAAGACGAGTTTCCCAACACCATTTTTGTGCACGCCACCGCGCCTATCTACATGGAGTCTACCGCCACTCGGCCAATATTTAACCTTCACAACGTGCAAATAGAGCGCTTCAACAAACGGTTGCGCGATATCTATAAAGGCAAAGTTTTTGACTTGGCAACGCTGGAGTCCATTCGCGAAGACGGCTCCATTGCCAAGTCGACGGATGGAGAAACCATCGCTTTGGCCGAAGAGTGGAGCAGCGACGGCGGCCACCTGAATGTACAAGGCCAAAACCGTTTCGGCGGCGCGCTGATCGGCTTTTTAGCTCAGGTCAAATAGCAAACAAACCCACCTTGGGGCGCTTGCGCCCCAACGCAGAGAGCCTGTCAAAGGTGAAAGCGGTCTCTAGGCCGCTTCCACTTTGACATGATCTCTTCGTGAGGCTCGCGTTGCTCGCCTGCCTTCGGCCCCGCTCAGGTCATGCACTTGAGTGCACTCCCTGCCACCTCCCTTCCGTCAGAAAGCTCCACGGGAGCTTT
>Ga0209737_10000195_pt1 | contig 54593 bp, 38 predicted proteins | sample TergutCu122P3_FD_187284 | JGI IMG/M metagenome (GOLD analysis project Ga0209737, IMG submission 187284) | Cubitermes ugandensis P3 segment gut microbial communities from Kakamega Forest, Kenya - Cu122 P3 (SPAdes) (version 2) | ecosystem: Host-associated > Arthropoda: Insects > Digestive system... | reverse complement strand
CCGACCACAACGACGCCGCTGACGACGAAGATGCCCATTTGGGCGACTGCGAGGCGAGTGCGATACGCGGCTACCCCCTATGCGGGGCCTCAATCGCCGGCCCCGCAACGCCCCGCTTTGGGGGGAAACCTGCTTATCGACCGGTCGACCGGGACGGCCGCCCCTACTGCAGAAACAAAGCAGGCACGGCATGCCGTGTCCCTGCGTGCGTATCAGACCGGTCGCCCTTACATACATTCCCTGTTCAATCCAGCGAATCTGCTTCAATGACGTATACAGGCTTCACTCACCCACAGGCAATGTGCAGCATTGCAGGGGGTGTGGGGGGGAGCTGGCTCCCCCACAAAAAAACAAAAACATCAATCGCCAAGAATCTGGGCCAGCTTGTGGAAGTTGCTGGCTGTGTCGATGAAGCGGACTTCGGTCACCAGCGTGACCGGATCGACAAGTTCGTGGAATGGGACGAAGTGATGATCAAACTGGCCGTTGGAAGAGACCATATGTCCATCCAGCCCCTTCTCGACAAGTGCGACGTAGGCACCGACGCCAAGCTGGCTGCCGAGCATGACGTCGAAGGACAGCGGCGGTGTGCAGCGCGCCTCATATCCGAGCTGAATGCCATTTACTTTGACCTTTTCATGGCCCTGGCTTGCCAGATGCGCCATGACCTTCTTGGCCACCAAATGTCCCAGATGCACATCACCCAACGATATGTGGCCATGGTCATCGCGTGTGGTTGACTCAAGGTAAACGGGCGGGAGGTGCTCGGCAACGCCCTCTGCGATCACGATGACGCCAAAACGCAGTCCCCTGGAGCGACGTGCCAAAATCAGATGACACAGGCGATCCACCAGAACAGGGAGATCAATATAGTTGGTGTGTTCGCGTCCCGCCTGGCGCATCAGTTCAGGGATGTCCTCCACGCCAATGACCAGCTGTGCTTCCCCGGCCATGGCGACGCCATAGGATAGCCAACCGGCCTTGCGGCCCATGCACTCGACGATGAAATAGGATCCCGTCGCTTTGGCATCGGCCAGAAGATTCTGAACTTCCTGAGCCATCCACTGTACGGCCGAAAAATACCCAAATGTGAAGTCGATGCCGTGATAATCGTTGTCGATGGTCTTGGGAAGATGAACGACGCGGATCTTTTTCTCCAGCCCGTTTATCTTCTGATACTCATGAAGCTTGTTGGCCGTCTTAAGCGTGTCATCGCCGCCAATGGAAATGAGAGCGTCTATCCCAAGAGAACATAAGCCATCATAAGTACACTTCAGGGGGGCAGTTTTTTCTGCATCCTTGAGATCCTCAGCATTTTTGATCAGCTTGCCGGGGTTTGCACGGGCGGTGCCAATCATGATGCCGCGCTGATTGCGTGCGCCAACGACTTCGTCCGTCTTCAAAAATCGATAATCGTGACCCTCGCGCAGGGGCGAATGCTGGGCATCGAAAATATGAAGCTTCGAGTAGCCATGCAAAAAGCCCACAACCTCAATGCCGGCTTTTAAAAACGCCAGCGCCGCTGAGGCGATGACAGCATTGGCCGCAGGGGCGGGGCCTCCGGCAAAAAGAATACCAACGCGGCGAATGCTATCGGAGGTAATGGCAGACATGATCAAACTCCTTGAGAATGCGGTTCTTGAGAATGCAAAATCGTTGAGGCAAAGGGGCGAAAGCCCCGTGGCCGGACACAATCCTCTATCACAAAAAAAAACGCTTTGGAATACTGGCTCGGGAGCGCTCGTTCCCGACGGACGCCGGGTTCTTTTTTTCGTAGGGGAACCCGTTCCCCCACACCCCCTGCAATGCTACGCATTGCTTGTGGGTGAAGTGGCAAAGAGCATCGTTTCTGGTCACATACCTCGCATGGCGAACGGAGGCGAATCCACTTGTGCTTGCAGGAGATGCAGAGAGGGCGAATACTGAATCGTTGAGAGGCAGAGAACTCACCCCTCAAGCTTTCCCGTTTCTGCGCTTTTCCAGGAAGGTTGCCAAAGTCGCACGATCATTGCAGTTCATGAGTGCCTCTTCGTGGGCGTCGATGAAGGACAGGGGCTGGCTCGAAACAAAATCGCGAAGCGTTCGAAGCCCTGGCGACAGTGCGCGAAGCCTCTTAATGGCCAGCGGAGAAAAGCGGAGAGGATGGCCGGGCACGTTGCCATAGGACAGTGCCGTCAATGGGGAAAGCGGTGCTTCTATGAGACGGCGCAAATCCCCCACAGTCACGCCGACACAATCTACTGGCCAATGAAGCACCCAAAAACCGGGTGGGATCATGCCAAGACCACAGCAAAGCGATTCGAGCATATATGTCGTCGGCCAGTGCGCGTTGAAACACCATGTGACCTCAAGGTTCGCATGACAATGCATCACGCGCTCGGACTCACTGCCCACCACGACAACGATCTTCTCAACCCCTGCCTGAATAAGCGAAACCACGATTGACTCAAGAAAGGTCTCGCGCTCAAGCATGCAAAGGGCTTTATTTGAACCCATGCGTGAACCAGCGCCTGCTGCACAGATTACCGCTGCGACACGCATGGTCAAATGCCAGATACTACTTCTCGCCGGGCAGAGAAATATCGATGGTGCCCTGCTTCTCTTCGTACTGAACGATGCCGTTAGAAAGAGTCACGGCCAGGCGCTTGGCCTGCTTGGGGCTCATAATGATGCGGGAATGAACCTTGACCGGGTTTTGGCCAGGCTGCACAAACGCAAAATCAAGGATGAACTCGCTGTCCATGTTGCTCACAATCGCCAGATTGGCATAGATGCCCTGGGCAATTTGCTCGTTGATCTGGAACTGTAGACTCTGGGGCTGTTTTTTTTCGTCTGCCATGAGAAAAAATCCTGTTAGCATGAAGGTTATGGAAGATGCCGACATTAAATTGCCGAGCTCAGAGAGCCTAACGCATAAAAAAACAAAGATAAAGAAAAAATCCTTTGCGAGGGGAGGTGGTGGCGGGCACCCAAGGGGCGCTTTGCGCCACCTCCCTCAAAGAGGGAGGCATCGACGGAGGGGTTCGCGTGTCGCTTGTGGGTGAAGTGGCAGAGTACTTCGTTTGAAGCCACATACCTCGCATTGCGGGCAGAGGCGGAGCAGCTCAGTGACGTTTGCAGTTCCAGATTTGGTGGGAAGGTACATGTAAGGGCGGCAATCTGCCGCCCGTTCTGCGGTAATCCATACACCCGTCTTTAGGCATATTGGCGCAGCACCCCACGGATCGCACCGAGTATGCGAAACTCGTCAACCTCTCCGGGATGAATGACGATCGGTTCCATCTGGGGGTTGCTTGGGATGAGATAGATGACCCCCTGTCGTTTTTCATAACGCTTGACCGTTGCACTGCCATCGACGAGTGCTGCAATAAGTTCCCCATTCTCCGCGGTCTCCTGCGGGCGAATGAAAACGATATCACCCGGCATGATCCCGTCCCCAATCATACTCGTGCCACGCACCCTGAGCGCATAGACACCATCTTGCCCACGACAGAAAATGCCCGCATCCAGGAGGAGCGTTTCTTCGATGTGCTCCTCTGCCAGAATGGGATTACCTGCCGCAATACGGCCAAGGACGGGGATCGGACGCACACGCAGGCACTCGCTTTCTTCCACGCGCTGTCCTCGTGCGCTGGGTGATGTCACCGCTGCCTCGACGGTTGTTCCCAACACCTCGTCGTCTTCATCTTCGGAAGTGACGAAAATGTCTTCGTGCGGTACCAGGGGTCTTAAAGCACGGCTCTTGGCGCTGTCCTTCGTCAGAAAACCCTTGCGGATGAGGGCCTTGAGATGCTCGGACACCCCATTCGTCGACCGAATATCGAATGCCTCTGCGATTTCGCGGATCGTCGGCGGATACTGGTTCTCTTCGATGTAGTCTACGATGTAGCGATACACATTGGCCTGGCGGCGGGTAAGATTTCTGGCCATGCTTGCCTCCGTTGCGAATCTTTTTCCAAAAACGCCCGCGTCTTTGCGGCAGGAACTGCATCAAATGCGCCCTCTGAACAGATATGCATAGTGAAGCAAAGCCAGATTTGCAATAAAAAAATGTACAGTATGTTCATGTTAATTGTAAAAAATACATGAGCATTTGTTTCCAAAAGACAATCGTGGGTGGGCGAATTATCAGAGACGGGCGACCAGGGCGGTCACCCCTACAGCATTGTTGCGGGTGGTGTGGTCACGAAACGATTTGTTTGCCACGGTGAAAACCAGATTTGTTTGGCAATTTATATTGCAAATGATGATTTTGTAGGGGCGACCGTCCCTGGTCGCCCGCTTGTTGCAAACATTCGCCCGTTTTTATTGAATGATTGCCCGTTTCAGATGAAAAAACCGCAAAGAGCGGGGCGTTGCGGGGCCGGCGACTGAGGCCCCGCTATGGGGGTAGCCGCGTATGGCCGCATGCGGCCATAGCGGCGCAGGGGGCGGCCGCCCCCTTAAAGGCATCGGATGGCAGAGAGATTTTCGAGAGCACGCAGGGTTTCGCACAGCGGGAGCCCTACGACGTTGGTGTAGGAGCCTTCGATTTGTGTGACGAACATGGCTGCCCGGCCCTGTATGCCGTATGCGCCGGCCTTGTCGAGGGGTTCGCCGGTTTTGATATATCGTGCAATGCCTTCGTCGCTGAGCGCTGCGAAGTGAACGCGTGTTTCGCAGACAAATTGTTTGGTGTGTTTTCGGGCGACGTCAATGACGCAGACGCCTGTCATGACGGTGTGCACGGTGTTACTGAGACGGCGAAGCGTAGCATGGGCTTCTTGCGTATCGGCGGGTTTCCCGAGGATGATGCCTTCATGAACGACGATGGTGTCTGCGGCGATGACGAAGATTCTTTCGGTTTCATGGTGATGGCTGACGGCCTGTGCTTTTCTGGAAGAAAGACGCCGGACGTATTGCAGGGGCGTTTCGCCTGCCTGCTGAGTTTCGTCAATGGGTTCAGCTTCGACCCGAAATGTCAGACCCGCACTCTCCAGCAACATTTTTCGCCTCGGGGAGGCACTTGCCAATATGATCATGAGGACAAACTACCTTTTTTCTTTATGTGGGGGAACTTGTTCCCCCACACCCCCTGCGATACTTCGTATCGCTTGTGGATGAAGTGGCAAAATGCGTTGTTTATGGCCGCATACCCTGAATTGCAAGCAAGAGAAAACAATCTGCACATATTTTTACTGGGGTGTGGGGGAACGGCCAACACCCACGAAAAAAGAATCTTATTTCTCACTCAGCCCAAGAACGCGCACGACTTCGCCAAGCGGAATGATACCGGCGCCAAGCTTGCTCAGGGCGCTTTCAAAGAGCGTGTCCATGCCGTCGGCACAGGCTGCACGCTTGATGTGCTCGGCGTTGACGCCGTCGTGGATGAGCCGGCGCAGGTTGGCGTTGACTTCGAGAACCTCGAAGATGCCGATTTGTCCGTACACGCCGGTTTTTCGACAATCCAGGCATCCGCTGCCTTCCGAAACGATGAGCTGTTCCGACTGGGAGGCACTTGCGCGCATTCCCAGCATGCGCATGCCGTCTTCGCTGAGCGGCTGGTCGGTACGGCACTTGGGACAGATTTTTCGCACCAGCCGCTGAGCAATGCATCCGAGAAGGCACGAGGAGAGCAGGAAGGGGGCGACCTGGAGGTCGAGGAGCCGGGTAATGGCAGAAGCGGCATCGTTGGTGTGCAGCGTCGTCAGAACGAGGTGTCCTGTCAGGGCTGCCTGAACGGCCATATGCGCCGTTTCCTCATCGCGTATTTCGCCCACCATGATGATGTCGGGATCCTGACGAAGAACGGTTCGCAGCGCGGCACTGAAGTCGAGGCCGATTTTAGGGTGGACCTGAACCTGGTTAAAGGCATCGTTCACCATCTCGACGGGATCCTCAATGGTGGTGATATTGACGTTTTGGCTGTGAAGCGCGCGGAGGGCGCTGTAGAGGGTCGTGGTTTTTCCGCTGCCGGTAGGGCCCGTGACGAGAATGAGGCCGGTTCGTGCCGCGAGCATGCGCTGAAATTTTGCAAGCTCGGACGCGTTCATGCCGATGCCATCCAAACCATGATAGAGTTTACTGGCATCGAAAATGCGGATGACCATTTTTTCACCAAAAGCCACGGGCATGGTCGAGACGCGAAGCTCGACTTCCTGGCCCTGGAATTCTGTCTTGATGCGCCCGTCCTGGGGACGGCGCTTCTCGGCGATATCCATGCGTGCCAGCATTTTGAACCGAGACAGAATAGGGGCGTGGACGAGGATCGGGAGTTTGTGGACTTCGTGCAGGACGCCGTCGATGCGCAAACGCACGACGCTCTGTTCACGCCGCGGTTCGAGGTGGATGTCGGAGGCGCGCTGGGTAAACGCATAGTTGAGGAGATAGTCGACGGCGTTGATAATGTGGCTGTCGGAGGCGTCAATCTCTTCGAGCTGACGGACGGAAACGAGCTGCTCAAGATTTCCGAGCGCCAGTTGTGCCTGAGTGGTCGCAGAAGCCTGCTCGCTGGCTGCGGCCGTGACGCTGGTGCGGAAACCGTAGACTTCCGAAATGGAGCGCAGGATGGACGTTTTGGAGGCCAGGACGAATTTTGGCCGGTGGCGCAGAGAAGCGCGAAGCGTACTGCGAAGTGCCTCGAAATTGGGCTTGTCCGTCGCAAGGGTCAGCTCGTCGCCCTGAACCGAAAGCGGCAGAAGGACGTTGTTGCGCGCAAAGGCATGGCTGAAAGATTCGGTGATGAGTTTGGCATCGAGCCGGAGGGGGTCGATTCGCACATAGGGTATATCGATGATCCTGGCCCAGGCTGCCATGATTCGCTCTTCTTCGAGCGGTGCGCCCTGCGCATCTGTTGACCCGGATCCCAGGATGATTTCGACAGCCGAGACTTCATATCGCGGCGCATGATGCTGCTTTTCATTCCGAATCAGTGCGCGGATAGCCCCCTGGCGAATGCGGATGGTCTGAGCCTGGGGTTCGCTCAGAATACCCTCGGTGACGAGGATCTGGAGCAAATCGGTGAGTTGAGCAGCGTGTGAATCCATATTTTCGGTTTTCTTTTTTTATGTGGGGGAACTTGTTCCCCCACACCCCCTGCGATACTTCGTATCGCTTGTGGATGAAGTGGCAAAGTGTGTTGTTTGTGGTCGCATACCCTGCATGGCAAGTGCATGACAGGGCTGAAGCCGTCACCATGCGTCTTCAGCGCTTGCCAGGCACTTCTTAGCACATGTTGCGTTTGGTGTGCGACAGGGAATATATTGCTGTCCGTGCCGATAATGGTGTACTTCGCCCTCTGCCCACACCCCCTGGTAGCTTCGCTGGCGTCCCCCTAATTAAAGGGGGCAGTTCCCCCACGAAAAAAACTAAAGGATGACCATGTCGGAAATCAGTCTCAAACATGCCATTGGCCAGATCCTCATTGTTGGTTTTGAGGGTACGCAGCTGACGCCGCCGCTTCGCGGTGCTCTGACAAAAGGCAGCGTTGGCGGCGTCGTGCTCTTCTCACGCAACATGACCTCTCAGGCGCAGCTTCGCGAGCTGACCCAGAGTATCCACGAACTTTCGGCCGTCTGTGCGCCATGGGTTGCTGTTGATCAGGAAGGCGGCAAGGTTCAGCGGCTTGGACCAAAGCTCGGATTTGACCCTGTTCCCCCGGCCATGCACATCTCAGAGATGACGCCTGCAGAGGGGTATGCCATTGCGGCAAAAACCGCAGCTCAGCTCAGGGATTTTGGCTTTAATCTCAATTTTGCGCCCGTGCTCGACATCCATACGAATCCTAAAAACCCCATCATCGCCGATCGCGCCTTTGGCACAACCCCCGAACGCGTCATTGCCCACGCGCTCCCCGTCATCCAGGCGCACCTGGAGGCAGGCGTCGTCCCGTGCGGAAAACACTTCCCCGGGCACGGCGACACCGATACCGACAGCCACACCGATAGCCCCATTGTCATGCATGATCTGGCACGCCTGCGCCAGATCGAATTCAGGCCATTCAAAGCAGCCATTGACGCAGGCATCCCCATGATCATGTCCGCACACATCCGGCTTCCTCAGATCGGCGAGCGTTTCCCGGCCACGCTCTCACCAGGCTTTATGCGCGATATCCTGAGGGGCGAACTTGGATTTGACGGCATCATCGTCAGCGATGACCTCGAAATGAGTGCCATTGCCGATAATTTTAGCTGCCTGAAAGCCGTCATCCTGGGTCTGCGCGCAGGCGTGGACGCCTTCCTCATCTGCAAATCCCAATACCTCTGGCTTCCCCTGGCCCAACAGATCCTCGATGAAGCCAGGCAGGATCCGGGCCTTGCCGAACGCATCCTCGAATCGGCCCAGCGCATCCTTCAGGCGAAAGACAGATTTCTGAAACCAGGCGGAACGCTCCCGTGAAAACCCTCTGTGAAAGGGGGCCGCGCCCCCTGCGCCGCTATCGGCCTGGGCGACTACGTCGCACGGGCGACCGGGACGGTCGCCCCTACAGGCCGATACGCGTCTACCCCCTGTGCGGGGCCTCAGTCGCCGGCCCCGCAACGCCCCGCTGTCCCCTCTCTGAGGGGGGAGCTGACAGTGGGGGAATACCCTGCCATGCTGCGCATTGCCTGTGGGCAGAAGACGGAGTGCATCTGTTGCCATGCAAAAGATTCAGGAATGCTTTCCTAAAGTCCTGCTCACCCCTACAACCCCATTCAATCGTGTTCAGACATTTGCCTCCTCTGCGATGCTTCGTATCACTTTCAAGAGAGGTTTGTGATGGCGCTGCATGCGGGTTTGTGAGTTTATTTTTCAGGATCATCGTATTCTGAGGCGTGCGGATTTGTGCGCTCAGGACATGGGTTCTCCCTGGCATGGGTTCTCAATCTGGTGTGTTTTTTGCTGGAAAACATGAGGTCGTTCAGGCAAATGCGGCATTCGGAAGAATATCTGTTTGAGGTGAACGACGATGATTGCGCTTTTTGGAACATGGACATGTGCTCGAACGTTATTGTTAAAGCCGTATAGTGCCTTCGCTTCGTCGTGGAGGATTTGGGAATGATGCATGAAAAAAAGATTCTTGCAGATAGTTTCCATGATTGCAAAACACGACATTGGGTGCTACGGTGAGCAAGCTGGCATTCATTCAGCGGTTGATTTCCGTAGTTGATTGTCATGAAGCGCAGAGTATCGCCAGAGGAGGCGGTTCTCCTAATCTTCATGCATGTTTTATAACAGCTGGTTCGTTTTGGCTGCATGAGAGTTTTCTTGGGTGGGGTGTGTTTGTTTTGGCCGGAGGTGAATCATTTTGTGTCTCCGGGTTGCGGTTGCGGTTTGGTACGAGGATGGTATCGACTGCAAAGAATGGCAGGGGTGCTCTTGAGGGTAAAAAACAAGTCCTGAAGAGATGATAATATTTTTCATTCCAGTGACGTCGATTGGAGGAAACCATGGCGACGGCTTCGAATTATGATATGGCAATGCGCATTATGGATGGGCTCGTTGTTTCCAGGCCCGTCAGTATACAGGCGTTGAGTGAGCATACCGGGTATACGCATGCTGTCATCATGCAGAGCATGTTGCCGCTGGTGTCGGCGGGTGTAGTCATGACGTCGCGCGATCGTGATAATATCTATTACATCCTGCTGACATCGGAATATGCCTCGCATGTGGCGGATGTATATCGACGCAATGTTTCCGGGGACTCTCGTTATGCTGTGGGCGGTTCATCTGAGACCAGTGCGCGGCGCAGTGGATTTGTGCGCAGTTTGACGGGGGGTGGGCATGTTGTGCGCTCACCGACAGGTGAGGAGGTGGCGGTGGCAACGGCGGGCGTTCGTCGTCGTGTGGTGCAGCCCGAGGCGGATGCGGTGCAGGATTCTGCGACATCTTCTGAGAACGTGCGCCGGCTTTCTGCTGATACGAATAAGCGCGTGGGCAGGAGTCAGGAGCTATCTTATTTTGATCGAAAATACAGCCAGCAGCTTACGGCCAACGCCATTCCAAGCCGCCAGATACCTCTTTCCGGCTCATTCAAGCGCGTTGTGACAACAGGGACATCTTCCAGTTCTCATAAGGCTGTTTATATCAACAACAACACTTCAACGCGAACACAGTCTGCGTCGAGTTCCCGTTCGATGTATGCTGTGACGCCGCCTCAGTCCTTTAATCCCAATGCGCTGCGGCGCACAGACACAAACCTTCCGGTGAAGGCTTCGATTGAGAAGCGTCCTCAGACGCCCCCCCTGCTCTCGTTTCGCCCCAATGCACAGTCGGGCAATGAATTCAGCGAAGCGGCGCTGCGAAAGAAGCTTGGGCTTGGAGAGGCGATTCCTTTGGTGACGCTGGCGGCTGATAAGCCGTGTTTTGATGTTTGGGCTGCGTTTTCTGCGGTAGCCAATGTCGGTGGGGGCGTTATTCTCATGGGTGTGCGCCGGCATGGCATATCCTATTTTGTCAAGAGCATGACGCGTGCTGCAGAAGTTCAGAAAGCGCTTTTACGTGGTTTCGCCGATACCAATAACATCAGCGATGCCCCTAAGACCGAGAATTTCGTCCGCGTCGAAGAAATGGGGCGGAAAAAATTCATCCTGATTGAAGTCGATGTCAGTTTGCCTCGAAAACGTCCTGTTTTCACGTCGACAGACTCTTTCGGCACGCGAATCAACGATGGCTGCTACACGCTTAAAGAGAATTGTGTGGTTCGATGCACGACCGGGGAGACAAAAGCGCTTTGGGAGAAATGTCTTGAAGGGGATACACCGGATTGGGCGCAGGAAGGGGATATTTTGCCGGTTGAGATGAAGTCTCGGGCGAAGCTCTCCGCTTCGCCTGAGGAAGCAGACGGGAGCCGTCTGTCGAACCAAAAGCGGAGTGAAAAGGTGGCAGCTCGTCCGATGGCCAGGCCAAAGCCCCCGCGTCGTTGGGAATATGAATCACCGGCAAAGAGGAAGGATGCTGCACCGCGGGGCAGGGGAGCGTATGGTGCAGAGGCAAAGAAGGGGGGCAGAGCCGACGAAGCCTCGGTACGTTTTTCAGCGCCAGCCATTGCTAACACCCAGCCACCCCTGTTTTCCTATGCGCGGGACGCTCAGACCATTGATGGGAGCGCAAAAAGCGCGCTTTCTGAACGGCTGGCCAGGCGCAGCAAGATGGCAATAGACGAAGCCCGTCATCAAAACGCCACGATGATCAAAGGCACGCCATCTTCTCAGGAAGTGAATGAGGCCATTGTGCATCAGTTGCTTCTCGCCGATGATATTCGCCCGGTCAGGAAGATTAACAAACCGCTTCAGACACATGCCATTGCGGAGGTATTTAATCCCGGTGTCCCGCCTGTTTATGATGCTTCCATGCGCGAGGAATTTGATGCATTGTCCGAAGGGGCGATTCGCTATGCCAGATTGCCTGCGGGGAGGCTTTGTGAAATCGCTTCCCGCCTGTGCCGGCGAGCACAGCTGACGCAGGAAGAACTTGCGGAGATCCTTTGCCGCACGATGCAGGTCATTAAAAAGACGATAATTCCAAAACTTTCTGAGGATCCGAAGTTTCGCTGTGTGAATAAGCGTTACTTTTACATTGACTGATCCACTGGAGATTTGTGCCATGGATCGTGATGCTGACCGGATGTTGTGATCCATGGCCGAATTGGTTTGTCCCCGAATGCCGGCAATGCTCGCCTTGCATTGCGCATTTGCCGTGAGCGCTGTTTACTATATTGAAACATGAAAAGAGATACACGATGTATGTATCAATAATATCATGCAGATGTCTTGTGCAGAATAAATACTCTGTACAGTATTGCGTTTGTTCTGTTTGAAATTTAAATGAATGAGCGATTTTATTCTTCTTTCATATAGATAATGAATAGAATCAGTCAAAATGGATGCTATTTGTGCACTTGGTTTGAATGTGTGCCTGTGTAAATTGAATGTATGTCTTTGTGCTACAGCTTGAGCTTGTGTGTGTTGTTATGCTACATTTCAATCGCGTTTGCTTTATGTAGTTCAATGTCTGTTAATTTATTTCCATTTGACAAATGACATTCGTGTGACTAGACGGTATAGACCTGCACTTTTGAGAATCGCGTATTTTTGAGCGATGTCTCTGGTGTCAGTGATGGTATGGCTAGTATATTGAGACGGGGATGAGTGTTGTCAATAGCCATGATAAGTTTGTTGGTGTGCAAATTAGCGACATGTAGGCGAGTTTGGTGAATTCGTGTCGCTGCAGTCAGAGTGTGTTTGAATTGGAGTTGGCCAGGGTACATTAAGTGTATTCTTTTGAGGAGGAGAGGCTTATGATTCGCAACCGAAGAGCGGTGTGGATTTTGGCGGCAGCGATCGTTCCGTTGTTGGGCGTAGCCGGCTGCCAGGGCAAAGTTGAGGACGCGTGTGATTCGGCAACGTTCGAGTCTGTCTGTACGCCTGACGGCACGGGGCGGTACATTTGTACCAGCGGCGTTGTCAGGGTTCAGGACTGTGGCGGTGCTTGCGAGGATGGCAAGTGTGTGGGCAACGTGGAGTGTGATCCGGCGACGTATCCATCGGTTTGTACCAACGACACGACGTTGAGGTATTGCACTCAGAATGGTGTGATTTCCCAGATGCGCTGTGCCGATCGTTGTGACAACGGGGAGTGTTTGGGGGGAGCGCTGACATGCGATGCGGCAGATTATCCGAAGTGCGATGACGACGGAAACCGCGAGACATGCGTCAATGGTGAGGTAAAGGTTTCGCCGTGTACCGGCGATGCTGTTTGTGAGGCAGGGCAGTGCAGGGAACCGGTAGAGCCTGAGTGCGATGCAGCAGATTACCCGAAGTGCAATGTGGATGGGGATAAGATATTGGCTTGCGAAGATGGCAAGATCAAGGAAACGCGTTGTGGGCTGGGACTGGTATGTGATGGCGGGAGATGCGTAGAGACGGATGAGCCTTGCGACGAGGGGGCGACAGCCTGTGAGGGTGGCAAGCTTGCCACGTGTATTGAGGGAGCGTGGTCGTTTTCGGATTGTGAGACTGGTTTTGTGTGCAAGGCAGGGCAATGTGTGGCGAATTCGTCGACTTTTTTGCCAGAATTGATCGAATGTGGGACGACTTTGACGGTGAGTGGTTCGGATGCCTGCGAGAAAACAGGAAGTGGCAGCCGTATAGTGCTTCGTGGTGATGTATTGACGCTTGCCAAGACCTATATCGGCGGGAGTGTGGTCGTTGAGAATGGGAAGATTGCCTATGTGGGCTGTGAGCCGCCTAATCTTGATGCCGCAACAGTCATTACCTGCCCGGATTCTGTCATTAGCCCGGCTTTTGTCAACGGCCATGAGCACATTGGCTATTCGAATGCGAAACCGGCTTCATGGGGCGAGGAGCGTTTTGATCATCGCCACGACTGGCGCAGAGGCAAGAATGGTCACACGCAGGTCCCCGGGCCGTCGACGTCGAACAACGAGGTGGCAGAACTGCGCGCATTGATGGGTGGCACGACGGCGATTTTTGGTTCTGGCAGTGTGACCGGACTGGTACGCAACCTCGACAGGGAAACGACGGGCGGGATTAAGTCGCCGATTTATCAGACCTTTCCGTTGGGCGACAGCGATGGCAGGACATTTGACAGCGGCTGTTCGGGGTATGCTTTCCACAGCAGCGTGACAAACTTCAGGGATGATTGTGCTTATGGGCCACATATTGCCGAAGGCATCAATGCGGCTGCCTACAACGAGATGGTGTGTCTGAGCGGCGACGGCGTAGGTTCGAAAGACATTTTCAAGTCAAATCTTGCGGTCATCCATGGCATTGCTGCGACGCCTGAGATGGTGGCTCTGATGGCAGCAAATGAGGTCAAGCTGATATGGTCACCGCGCACGAACATTGCACTTTACGGCGATACTGCGTCAGCGCCCATGTTTGACAGGCTTGGAGTCATGATTGGTTTAGGCACGGACTGGATTTATTCGGGGTCGGCGAATATGCTGCGAGAGCTGCAGTGCGTCGATTACCTGAACCGGCACCACTATGGTCAATATTTCTCTGACTACCAGATTTGGAAGATGCCGACGTATAATACGGCGTTTGCTCTGGGCGTGGGGTCTGTGCTGGGCAGGCTCGAAGTCGGCTACATTGCGGATATTTCTGTGTTCCGCACGTCGCCTGTCCGCAAGGCTCACCGTGCGGTCATCGACGCCGAGAATAAGGACGTGCTCCTGGTTTTGAAAGAGGGCATATTGCTGTATGGCGATGCAAATCTGGTGACAGGGTGTGAGACAGTCGATGTGTGCGGTGTGATGAAGGGCGTTTGCACGCTCGCCAGTGGCACAAGCAAGACCTTTGCAACGATTCAGTCTCAGGCGCAGTATCCTCTCTTCTTCTGTGGTACGCCGGCCAACGAGCCGACTTGTGTACCGCGCCGTATGCGGCCGCAGGATACGACAGCTCAGAACACGACGATGTATGACGGTGATTTCACTGCGGTCGATGATCGTGACGGTGATGGTATTCCCGATCATCTCGACAACTGCCCGGATGTTTTCAATCCGATCCGGCCGATGGATTTGGATCGCAAACAGGCGGATGCCGATGGGGATGGCATTGGCGATGCCTGTGATCCCTATCCATTGTGTGCGGCAAACGACGAAACATGCCCGGTGTTTTCGAAAGATGATTGGGATGGCGATGGGATCCCTAACGAAATCGATAATTGTCCCTGGGTATATAATCCGGATCAGTTAGACAGCGATGGGGATGGCAAAGGCGATGCCTGTGATCCATGTCCATTTTTCCCGAATCCCGGGGACATGCGCTGCCCATTGGAAGCGATGACATCCATCAGGAATGCCCGTGAGATCATTGCTGTCGACTGCGGGACGAGTGCATCCTGTGATGGAACCACCGATATGCTGGTATCGGGCCGTGTGACGGGCGTGGTGCGTAACCCTGCGACGGCAGGCAACAGCGGCTTCTTTATCCAGGATCCGAATGCGGCGTCGCCAGCGTATTCCGGCATCTTTGTGACAACGGGCTCGACAGTGCCTGACTATATCGCTTTGCATGCCGACGTAGAGGTTCAGGGCATCAGCTCGCGCACCTTTGGCATGGATCGCCTTATCAAACCCCAGGTCACTGTGGTGAAGACCGGTCAGCCGCCGATCACCGCGCTCCCTGTTTCGGCTTCTGATGTCACGACGGGCGGGCCCAGAGCCCAGGAACTGACGGGTGTGCTGGTTTCCATCACCAATGCGACGGTTCTGGCGCACGATGACAATGCGAGGTTTTTCATGTATCCCGTCAGAGATGCTTCGGGTGCGATGATTTACCTGGATGATTATATTTGGGTGATTTTACCGACACCGGCGGAGGGGACGCTCTTTACGAAAGCTGCCGGCGTGTTGGTCTATGACTTTAACAACTCAAAGATAGCGCCGCGCAATGCATCGGATTTGGCAGCAGGACTTGCGCTGTCATCGTTGACACCGAGTTCGGCAATGGCTGCCTGGGGCAGCAGCGTTACCATGACGGTGTTTCTCAATGACGTAGTGGATGCTGCGACTGTGATTGCCATTACCTGTGATGGGGGAAGTTGCCCAGCGAGTGCGACGGTTCCCAGTGGCAGCGCGTCGACAACGTTTGCTGTCACCATGGCACCCAGTGGCAATACAACTGTGACGGCTTCTTATGACGGCACGACGGCTTCGGCGACGATCATCGGTTACGATGGCACGGCGCCGGTGGCAGTGGCGAGCCTTTCGCCAGAGTCTTTGAAGGCAAAGATTGAGACGACAGCAACGGCAACGGTCTTGTTGACGAGGCCGGAGAGTTCGAATGTCACGGTGACTTTGAGCTCAAGCGATACAGCAATCGCAACGGTGCCTGCGACGGTTGTGGTTGAGGCAGGCAAGACGGAGGCTGAGTTTGGCATAACGATCGTTGCGACGGAAGCCGGCAAGGTGGCAACCATCACAGCACGAGTTGGGTCAACCGCAGCCAAGACGATGACTGTGACGACGAGCACCGAAACCACTTGGGTACATGTTGAGACGTTTGACTCACTTACCCATGATTCCTATGGTACGACAACAGAATTCAAAATATCTGATGGCTCTGTTCTACTCGCCAGGGGAAGAGGTATCGCCGCTACCTTAGCTCAAGCCATTGATGGCCGTGGTTTTGCCATGACGAACAGAATTGGCACTTCCTACAACAACTTCATGAGGATTGAACGTATACCTGCAGGAAGAGGCATTGGTAAATTGTCTTTTGAGTGGAGGGTTTGGGGTACATCGGCAGACGTTGCCACATACGAAATCACTGTGGGTGGCAATACGCAGATTCTCAAAATTAAGGCGACCGATACAACGCCCCAGACTTGGGAATTCGACTTTAACGACATCACGGCGACGGTATTGGAGATCAAGCCGGATCAGACGTCACCTGACGCAAATGCGAACACATCCAGCAACAATGGTCGCATTATTATAGACAACTTCAGGTGGTCTTATGCCGATTAGTCGTCAGTAGACGTTGAGCGCCACAAGCCCCTTGCGTTTATCGCAAGGGGCTTTTTTGGGTTAAGGGCGCGGTGTTTCTGTTGTTGCTCCATAATATGCATTGGCGGAAAGATATTGAGAGGGTGCGGTTCTGGGGGCGTTGCGGGGGCAGCGCCCCCGCTCTTGGGGGTAGACGCGTATGCGTGCACTTTTGGTGCGGCCGCTATTGGCGTCGCCAATACGCGGCACGGGCGAGGCTATCTGCTGCTGGCAGCAGATACGCCTCGCCTTTTGTGTTGTGGAGGCGTGCGCGCATAGCGGCGTAGGGGGCGCGGCCCCCTCCACCAAATGGAGCTGGGTGGTTTACCACGCACAGGATGATGTGCTATGGCAGTGGCTTGGTGCTGTGGGTTTCGAACGAAGGAGCAGGGCGTGAGGACGATTCAGGTTTTTTTTGCCAGAGGGCTTGTTGTCATATTGTTGGGGGTGTTGGGATTGCTGGTGGCGTGTTCGAGTTCTGGAAGTACAGTGTCAGCACCGCGTCCGGCGATGTCGGAAACTTATCCCCGGGTGGCGCTTGAGACGATTGAGGCACTGGGGAGATATATGCCTGGCGATACGGAGGTGGCTTTTTTTTCGAGCTATGGATCGCTGGTGGAGGCTGTGTCGGCGGTGAGTGGCTGGGGAGTCGTGTCGGGGGATGAGCTTGGGGGGTTATTTCGCGATCTTGGGATGCATTATCGGCTGGATCCGTCGAAGTTGTCGTCATTTTTTGAAGCGGGGTTTGATACTGGTGGGGGCTTTGGCGTCGGCTGGCGACAGGATGGGGTGTTTTTTGTGTTTGAAACGCGTGACGATGAGGCGTTTTTGCGCTGGTGGGATAATTTGGCCAACGAGGAGTTTGGCCGGCCTCGGCACCATCGCCGCGAGCATGATGGTTGGACGATAACGCAGGTGCGCGTGTTGAAAGAGGATTTGGCGTCGGTGGCAACCTCTCCGGGCAGACCGGCGATCGTGGTGTTGGGCTCAAAGCTGGTGCCTGGGAGCGGGGAGAGTGAGGAGGCATTGGTACGGATGTTGTCGGCGTCAAAGAAGCTTTCGGAAGACGCGGAGCTGGCGGCGCTAAAGACGCAGTTTGGGGGGGCGCCGATGGTGGCTTATATTCAGTCGCCGTCGCGTTGGCTGGCGCATTTGGGCGATGAAGCGGGGGTGTTGTCGTCTGGCGGGATCAGGTTTGTATTTGGTGAGGCATCTCTGAAGGTGGAGGCAGTAGGGCATTGGGAGGGGGAAAAGTATGTGGTGATGTCGAAGGGAGCGTTGGGGGAGTGGGCGGATCCGCTGATGGGGCTTGGGGCATCGTCGCAGGGGCGCGTGCTGTTTAATGCGGTGGCGATAGAGACATTTGTGCTGCCTATGCTTGGAGAGGGGACGAGGCGTGCCTGGGAAAGTACAAAGGGAAAACTTGAGCAGCGCATTTTGGGCATCAGCCTTGAGCGTCAGATTTTGGATAACTTTTTGGGGCTGGCATGGTTTGGGCTTTACGGGGTTGAGCCGGTGGCCGATGGGGCAATGGATATGAAGGCGCTTTTGGATCAGCCTGCAGCGCTCTTTTTGCCATTTCGCGATGTGGATTTGGCACAGTCTTTCTTTAGCAAGCTGAATGTGTTGAAGGGTGTGCTTCCGAAGGATCGCGTATCGCTTGAGCTGGAAGAGGGAACATTGCATGGGGTGGTTCGCCTGAGTGGGAATCTGACACTCCATGTGGCTTATCGAGCAGGGCTTTTGGTGGTGATGTCAGGCCGGGCGTGGCCGATGGTTCGCGATTTTCTTCAGAATCCTGGTGGCAAGGGGGCGCAGGGCCTTCTTGGCGCTTCGGATGATGTTGTATCGATCAATGTGTCGATGGTGGATGTGGTGACGCTTTTGGGTGCAAGGTATACGATTGTGCGCGAGCAGGCGAGCAAGTTTTTGGCGCCTGTGCGCACTGTCGGATTCAGGGTGCAGATGAATCCGTCATTCCTGTCGGTGGTGCTTGAGTTTGACCTGGCCTCGAAGGAAGTGCACTGATACTGTGCAACGAACCAACAGGCACCCTGGAGGAAGTGGCTACAGACGAAAGCTTTGCCCTTCATCCAAAAGCAATGCGCAGCATTGCAGGGGGTGTGGGGGAGCAAGCGCCCCCACAAAAAACTAATCGTTTCGCAGCCAGGCAAGTGTGACGCCGTCGCCGCCTTCGTAGTATTGCCCCGGGCGGCTGGTTTTGATGTTGTTGGCTCGGTTGAGGAACTGGCGAACCTGGTTTTTGAGGATGCCCGTGCCGTGGCCGTGGATGATATAGGCCATGGGCTGGTCCTGGATGCGCATGCTGTCGAGGAAGAATTCGATGCGTTCGATGGCATCGTCGGCGTGGAGGCCTCGCAGGTCGAGGGTGTTGCTGCTGATCTGAGGCAGAAGCGGGAGCTGGGTGGTCTCATCGACGAGGACGCTTGATTCGTATGGGATTTCTTTAAGTTTGGCGGTCTTTGGCAGTTTGCGCTGACCGCTGCTGCTGGCTTTGGGATCGTCCTCCTGGAGAGGAAAGCCAAGATCGGTCAGCGAAGCGCGGACTTGAAGTATGCCAAGTTGAAGTGTGACCTGATTGCCGGCACGAGACAGCACGGTGGCGTTTTTTCTGTAGGGTTTGATGTGGACGACCTTCCCGATGCTGATAAGCCGCTCCGGCATAGGTTCGAAGGGAGGGGCGGTGAGATCGTCGACGGCCGATTTTTCCTGTTTGAGCGCGTTATCGATTTGAGCCAGATCCTGACCGAGTGCCTCTTGGGCTTCCGTTTGTGCAAAGGTTTCGCGGGTGTAGGATTTGTGACGCAGCTTTTTGAGCCTGGTTTTGAGATTTTTGACGTCTTCCTGGGCTTTGGCGATGTCCTGACCCAGGGATTGTGCCACTTGAGCGCGGATTTTTTCGCGCAGCGCTTCGGTTTGGGCGCGTGCTTCGTCGAGGTCAGCCTGCGATTGGGCAAGCAGCGTGCGCTCATTTTCGAGTGTGACGCGCTGCTGCTCAAGCCTTGCGATGGCCGTTTCGAGGCTGGTCATGGCTTTGGCGTCGAAGAAGTGCTTTGCATCGTCGAGGATGGTCGTTGGCAGGCCATGTTGAGCGGCAATTTCGAAAGCCGCACTTGTGCCCGGCTGTCCGAGACGCAGCTTGTAGGTGGGGCGCATGGCCTGGAAGTCGAAGCTGACGCAGGCGGTCGTTATCCAGCTGTGCTGAAGGGCGAAGGCTTTGACATTTTCGAAGTGCGTTGTGAGCAGGGCAGTGGCCCGGTTGGCATGCAGATAGTTTAGCAGCGCCATGACAAGAGGGGCAGCATGTTCGGGATCCGTACCGCTAAACGGTTCATCAAGCAGGAAAAGTGTTTGCTGAGAAGCTTTGGGGAGTGCGTGGGCCAGACGCCGGATATGGGCAGAGAATGTGGAAATGTTCTCGGCGATCGATTGTTCGTCGCCAATGTCGGCGAAAATGTCCGAGAAAACAGGCATGGCCGAGGAAGCGCCTGCACAGATGGGAATGCCGGACTTTAGCATGAGGGCAAAGAGGCCGACCGTCTTAAGGTTGATGGTTTTTCCGCCTGCATTGGCCCCGCTGATGACGAGGCTCCTGGCGGGGCCATCAAGCATAATGTCATTGGCAACGACAAGGCTCTCAGGGTTTTCGAAGTGTCTCAGCGCAAGAAGCGGATGTCGTGCCTGGTAAAGCTCGATTTCGGTATCGCTGAGATCAGGGACGTGTGCCTGGGTATCAATGCTGAAGCGCGCAACGGCAGTCAGGGCGTCGAGGTAGAGGCAGCGTCTTGTATTTGCCAGGAGGGATTCGCGCAGGGCACCAACCTGCAGCGTCAGCATCTGGAGAATGCGCTGCTCTTCAGCTTCGATGCTGAAATCTGAGATGCGCAGTGCATTGTTGAGTTCGACGAGGTCATTGGGTTCGACGAAAACGGTTTGCCCGGAAGCGCTGGTCGCGTGAACGATGCCCGCGATGCGGCTTCGAAGCTGTGCTTTGATGGGAAGGACATAGCGTCCCTCGCGCTGCGTATAGTAACTGTCCTGAACAAGTTCCTGAACATCGGCCTGCGTCAGCCTGGACTCAATGCGCGTACGCAGGCTCTCACCCAGGCGCCTGGAGCGCTCACGAAGTGTTGCAAGCTCCGGGCTTGCATCATCGACAAGGCTGCCATCCGGTGTAAAGGACGCCGTCAGCCGCCGTTCGACGTCGCGGTATTCTTCGATGTCCTGGGCATAGGCCCAGGACAGAGGGGCTTCTTCCTGGCGAACCCTGAAGAAATTTTTGGTGGCATGATACGTCTTTAAATTCGCAGCCACGATCAGGAGTTCCTCGCCCGAGAGTATGGCGCCTCGCTCGGCTCGCAGCAGGATGTCGTCCATGTCGCCGATGACAATGGAGACGACCGAGTCTCCGCTGTCAAAGCATTCGATGAGCTCAAGAACCTCGGTCAGCCGGCGTGCAACGAGCGTCGGATCTTCCAGGCTCGGGAAGCGCTTCACCATCTGCTGTGACTGGAGGCTTCGGCAGCGTTGGGCAATGGCATCCAGGATCGGCGGCCAATCTAAGTTCTCATGGGCAACGGGGGAGGTTTCGTGGCAAGGCGCCATAAAACGCCCGAGCATGGCCTCTGGGTTGATGTGTTCAAGCGACGAAAACTGGAGTCTCAAGGGTTAATGTGGTCCTGTATAGAGGTAGCGGAAGGTTTCATGGCGATTGGTCAGCGCTTCTGCGCCCGCCTTGATGGCCTCCTGAACTTGCGCTCCCCCGCTTTCGAAGAGGAAATTTAGGAGTTCACTGCCAGGCTGTTTGGGATAGACCAGATTATAGGCACCATCAATATTGGCTTCCTGACTGAGGTATTTGAGCGCGGCATGCATGCCGCCAAGCTCATCAATGAGTCCTAAGGCATGCGCCTGCTTGCCTGTGACAACTCGCCCGTCGGCGATTTCGAGTACTTTCTCGCGGGAAAGCTGACGGGCTTCCGAGACAAGATCGACAAACTGCTCGAAGATATCCATCCCGAGCATTTCGAAGTAGGTTCGATCCTCATCGCCGAAAGCGCGGTAAGGAGAGCCGGAGTCTTTAAGAGCGCCCGTTTTCATGGTGTGGACTTTGACTTTGAGAAATTCTATGACGTCCTTGAGCTCGACAACCTGAGAGATGACGCCGATAGAGCCGGTAAGTGTTCCCGGCGTGGCAAAAATCTTCGGCCCGGCACAGGCAACATAATAGCCGCCACTTGCTGCCATATCGCCCATTGAGATGGCCACGGGTTTGGAAATGGCCTGAATCGCTTCGAGGAGCTCATGGCTGGCAGCCACAGATCCCCCCGGAGAGTCGATGCGTATCAGAATGGCCTTGATGTCTTCATCATCGGAAAATTTTTGGATATCATGCAATACCCTGTCGACACCCGCAATGGTGCCTTTGATTTCAATGACGCCGATGTTGTCCTTGTCAGACGAACCGCCCGTGAACAGGCTGAACAGCGAAATCACAAAGACGAGGAAGGTGAGAAAAAAGAAGCTCAGGACGACAATAACGATGCCAAGCGAGCGGCGTTCCTGATGATTTGAGTTTGAAGACATGCCAGACGAACTCCCGATAACTGCAAAACGGAGACGCTATGCGTCAGAGTCCGCAGGCTAGCATATGTCTGGATATAAAAAAAGAGGCCCACTTGCGTGAGCCTGTTCTTTCCATTCGCCGGGGGCGCATCCATGCTTCCCAATGCCTCCTGGCACGACGAACAGTCTGGTGAGTCGAACATCCATGTTCGAAAGCGCAAGCCTTGCGTCACCCACCCAATGCCTTCGGCTTTCGCCTCCGGATCAAAGTCAGCCATCCTTAGCTCGCACCGTGGATTGTTGTCCGGTACGGTGCGACTCTAAAATGATTATATCATGATTTCAAGCATAATTTTCACTTAAATGAACAAAGTTTTTAATGAATTTATGATACTGCAACATCCTCCCCAATCCCGGAATATCATCCGAGAGGGGCTGTGCAGGGGGATAGACGTTATATGGCGTACGATTCTGTCAGATGTTGAAGTCAATGCGGCTATAGGCCAGTTTGAGGGCTTCGCTTGATGCGAGGAACACGCCGCGCTGAACCGCCTCAAGGGCTTCGTTCCACCGGGCAGCGCTCCAAAGCTCAATATGGCCGCGCTGACCTACCCAAACGACGTCTTTTTCAAATCTTCCAAATGCCTTCAGCGTTGGGGCGATCAAAATGCGCCCCTGACCATCCAGAGGACATTCGCGAGCGCCTGCACCGAAAAATCGGTCCAGAAGATCGGCATCCTCTCCTGGGAGCGCACTGTATCGACGCGTCAAATCGTCGAAACCCTCTTTGGAGAAGATAAAGAGCTGATTGGACAGGCCATAGGTGACAATGAGCTCTTCGCCGACATAGTCCTCCCTGACGCCCAGCAATCCCTCCCGGAATTTTTTGGGGACGGCCACACGACCCTTCGAGTCGAGCGTGTGTTCGTATGTGCCACGAAAGAAGATGCTCACGGTAGTCACCCCAGCATGAAGTCAAAAATGGGTTTTAGCCCCACTCGACCCCACTCCTAATGACATCATCCCCACTTTCTGTCAAAAGCAATTTTTCAGACGACAAATTTTCGACCTTTTGCAATCGGACCCTCGTTTGAATAAATGCCAGCCAATGCTGTTCAATCATGCATTAATATCTTAAAATCATTGTTAATTATAGTTTTTACAGCGAATTGTCGCATGTGGTTGAATATCATTTTGTTGCCATTCATCTTTGCATTGGGGATTGACGAACAAAACCAGCATCGCCTTGGGGAGTGTATGTGCATGCACAGCTGCTGTAAATTATGGCGAAAATGGACATTTTCATGACAGGTGGGGATGAGTGGGGAAGAGGCCTCAATCGCCGCCCGCAACGCCCTGCTTTTTTGATTCTTTTTTGTGGGGGAGCTTGTTCCCCCACACCCCCTGCAATGCGCAGCATTGCTTTGGGGTATGGATATGGATTATTGTTGCCTTCGGACGGAGAAGATTGCCTTTTTGTTGAACGACAAACCTGTAGGGGCAGCAATCTGCCGCCCGTGCAGGGGGGAACGAGTTCCCCCACATAAAGAAGAAAGAATGCAAAGAGGAGGCAAAAGCTGCAGAGCGATGACAGGTAAGTATCTGATAATATGGATAGTGGCGGTGGGTTTGCTGTGTGTCGGTTGTCTGCGCGAGGAGGAGGAGGCCTTTTCGCAGGTCAGGGGTGCGATTGTGGGGGGCAATCCGGCTTCTTCGCCCGAAGATGCGGTGGCAGTGGCTTTGGCGGTGAGGCTTGAGGAGAGCACTTTGGCATTTTGCAGCGGTGCTTTGATTGCGCCGGATGTTGTCTTAACGGCAGCGCATTGCGTGGACAGCAGCAGCGAATTTTCCTTTGAGGCAATTTGGAACAGGGGGTTGGTGCGTGTGGTGGCGGGTGAATCGCTCGACGCAGAGGATGCAGCGCATTATGAGGTGCTGCGCTATGTGATTCATCCTGCTTTCAACCCGGAGGCTGCACGCCATGACCTGGCCATATTATGGCTGGACAGGCCCGTGGCGGATGCTTATGTCTATCCCATCCTTGAGGATACTGCTTCAGTGACTCAGATGGCCAAAGACCACCATGCAGTTCGTTTTTTGGGATATGGTCTGGATGAAGAAGGACGCGAAGGGCGGAGGCTGGAAGTCTCTGGGGCAGTAAGCGGGATCTGTACACGAAAACAGACACTGCAGGAAGAGGGTTGCATGGTGAAGTTGGAGAGCGGGACTTACCTTTTGCCTTACGGCACGTTCATGCACAGCATTGAGCAGGGTGGGCCCTGTCAGGGCGATTCAGGGGGGCCTGTGCTCGCACAGTGGAAAGGGGAAACTTACCTCGTGGGTATCGTGTTAGGAGGGGATGGGGGGTGCCGCCTGATAGGGGTCACGACGCTGCTTGCCCTGCGTTCGAACTGGATCCAAGAGAAGCTGTATGGGGATGACGGCAGCAGCGATTGTCATGCAGGCAACCTGCGTGCCACCCGGCCCGCAGGTCGACGAACAGGCTTTGTGCCATGGCTCGCCGTCATTTTGCTTGCGCTTGTTCGGGGGTCTAGTACCCTATGGCCTCGCCGCGTAAGGAAATGACGCGGAGGCGGTTTTCGGAGTTCATGATGTCAAACAGCTTGCGAGCATCGCTGGTGTACCATCAGCGCATTGTTGAAGAAAAATCGATCTCCTGCCGGGACTCGGTGACGCTTGGTCCAGAGAGTGCGGACTTTGTCGTCGAGTTATTCGCGTCGCCATTTGTGCTGTATCGCGCAGGCGAGGTGCGTATACCGGGTGACCGGCTGGTCAGCCTTGGCCTGGGGGGGAAGATTTCGATGGCCGCTGTACCGGGGCTCGATCTGAAGCCGAAATCGACCCAGGATGGCGTCATGGTTTTTGACTTTGGCCCCGGGGATTGGCTCATTCTGAATCTGGCAGATGGCCTGGATATGGTGCTCTGCCACGAGGACGGGGCGGTTTTAAGGCGGGACGGGGGGCTTGTGCAGCTGGCTGCCGCGCTCTCCACCCCCCTTGCTGGCATGCTTTTGCTGAGCTTTGCCATCCATGGTTTTGTCATTTTTTCGGCCTTCTGGCTCAGCGACGAGCAGGAAGCGGCGCTGGCTTACAAACCTCTCTCGGCTCGCTGGATTGAGCTCCTGACAAACGTTTCGGAGCATTCGCAGCAGGAAGACCCGCCCGTTATCGAACCGCTGCCAATGTTCGAGGAGGCCGATGCCGTTATTATGGATAACAGCATGGTGCAAACCGATCGCCCAAAGACAGCGGATGTGCCGCCATCGAATTTTGCCGGTCTGGCAGGTGTGGATCGCCCCGTTGGCCTTCAGGCAGCCTTTGTCGGCGGCAAGGGCCACAGCATGGAAAGCCTCTTTGGGTCAACGGCAGGGCTTGGCAATGCATGGGACGATATGCCGGAGTCGGCAGACGGGACGGCCTTTGGAACGGGTGCGGGCTTTGCTGCCGGTCTCAGCGGTGTCGGCTTCGGAGGAGGCGGTGGCGGCGGTGGCGGCGGTTACGGTTCGGGACAGGGAGGCGGCGGCAGAATCGGCGGCCTTGAGGGCGGAGGCGGCACAAAATCCACCAACCTCGCCGGGCCGCAAAGGTCCCGTGCCACGCCCAAACCCAAACTCGAAATGGAAACTGCCAAACAGGGCGCCTTTTGCCGCGAAAGCGATATTCGCGACACCGTTCAAAAGCGCGCTGCCGCTCTGAGAAACTGCTACGAACAGCAACTTCTGGCCGATCCAAAACTTTCTGGAAAAATTGTCGTTTTCTGGAAGATCGGCCTCGACGGCGACGTGACAGAGGCATCCATCAAGTCCACCACCATGAACAACGAACGCGTCGAAACCTGCCTGACGAGAACCATCCGCCGGCTCAAGTTCGAAAAACCCGACGGTGGCATCTGCGTCGTCGAATTTCCCTTTGTCTTTACTTCGGCACAGTAAGCAGCACTTTGAAGGGGGCCACGCCCCATAGGCGTTAACATGTTGTAAGTCGTTTTCGCTATGTGGGATATTTACTGGGAATGCGGGTGCGTCGGAATGAACCACCCCGCCCTACGGGCACCCCTCCAAAGGAGGGGAATTTGAGGTGCATCTTTGTGATAAGCAATACCTGTGAATAGCGTATATGCTCAAAACAATAATGTTCACAAAACAGATTAACGCCTATGAGGCCACGCCCCTGCGCCGCTATTGGCTGCGGCCGAACGGCAGTGCTCAGCTGGGCAATGGGTCGACAATCACAATCTGGTTCGCATCATCTAAATAAGGTCTAAACATGGGCGATATAAGTATTGTTATGATTTTTATTAATTATCTACCGCTCATCATTGATATACGGAGAGGCCAAAATATGGGAGATATAAATTTTGTTATTAATCATCTGCCGCTCATCCTCCCGCTGGTCATCGTCCAGCTTACCCTGTCCGTCGTTGCGCTTATCCACGTGTTGAAGCATCCCCACTACCGCTTTGGCAACAAGATCATGTGGATTATCATCGTACTGTGCGTCAACGTGATTGGCCCGATCTTTTACTTCGTTGCCGGAAGGGGCGAAGACCAATGAACGTGCTGACGATCAGTGGTCTGTCCAAGAGCTTCGGTGCACAAAAGGTGATCGACGAGGTGAGCTTCTCCGTACCCGAAGGGGTGATCTTTGGATTCATTGGCCAAAACGGCGCGGGGAAAACCACCACGATGAGGATGATTGTAGGACTGCTCGAAGCCGACGCCGGCAGCATCAGCGTGTGCGGCGAGACGGTTGAGTACGGGCAGACCAAAACGAACCGCCTGATCGGGTATCTGCCCGACGTGCCCGAGTTCTACAACTATATGAGCCCGATGGAGTACCTGTCCCTGTGCGGAGAAATCGCCGGGCTATTGGCAAAGAGCGAAATCATGTTGACCAAGGGACTGTCCCGCCCGGCAGTGATCATCTCCAAGTTTTTCACTGCTGTCGCGATCATGACGGTCAGTTACTGGATGTGCTTTGGGATCACTTACGGCTACACCGCTTATCTCTGGCAGGACGCGGCGCAGCCGCACACGGTGTTCGCCGCTGTGGCCATGTGGGTGTTCGGCCTGATGCTTATCAGCGCGCTTGTGTTTGGCTGCGTGCTGTTCCGGCAGGCGTTTTCCGGCGTACTGCTCACGGGCGGCGTTGTTGTGGTTATGTCGCTTGCCGGCCTGGTTCCCCAGTTGACAAAGTACAGCCCGCTGGTGCTGGCGTCGCTAAACTCCAGCCTGCTTGCGGGTGCGGTGCAGACAGGGGACTTTGTCGTGCCCCTGATCGTTACGTTCGTTCTCATCGCGGGATTTTTGCTCGCGTCGGTCGTGCTGTTCAATAAGAAGCAACTTTAGTCCGACGCCTTATCCTCCCCCCACTGTCGGCTTTGCCGGCATCCCCCTTGGAGAGGAGACAGCGGGGCGTTGCGGGGCCGGCGATTGAGGCCCCGCTTTTGGGGGTAGCCGCGTATGCGAGCCCTGTGGATCGTCCGCTATTGCCCGGGTCGGGCAATACGCGGCCGGGCGCGGCTATCTGCCGGGCAGATACGCCGCGCCTTTTATGAGGGGGTGAAAAGGGCGAGCATAGCGGCGCAGGGGGCTCTGCCCCCTTTCATAAAGGGGGTGGCGGCGTAGCCGACGGGGGTTTCGCCCCCTTTCATAAGCGCTATGGCGTTTTTTGCTTTGCGCTGAATGAAAGTTCTTCGACGGTTGCCAGGATGCCGGGGTCGTTCTTGCATGGGCCCATGGTGATTTCGAGCATGGCCTGGATGCAGATGGACAGGGTATCGCGGTAGGCCTCTTGTCTGGCTTCATCTTTGATGTTTTGGAAGGCATCGAACTGTGTGTGGAAAGCCTTTGACTGTGTGCTGAAGCGCTTGGCCATGCCGGGGCAGTTGTCGATCATTTTTGACGTTTCGAGCAAATCGTTGCATGTCGTTTGCAGGCTGCCGAGCTGTCCTTTGCATCCGAAGAGTGCGAGTGCGGCTGCGATACAGACTGCCGAGGGAAGAAAACGGGAAATATGCACGAGAAACCTCCTGATTTTTGAAGCATCCGTCACCGTATGGTGATGCTGTATAGGAGGGATTGCTTCAAAATATCCAGCACAATTCACTAGCCACGTGCGCTTTGTGTGCGCTATACGCGGGCCTGCTCGAAGGAGCTACAGGTACAATCGCCAAGGAGGTACAGGTGATGGAGCATCAGTACGAACGGTTGTTGGGGCGGTCATGGGACGCCCTTCGCGAGGTCAGGATTACGCCGCATTACATTGCATCGGCTGCCGGCTCATGTCTTATTGAGTTTGGGCAGACGCGGGTGATTTGTACGGCGAGTGTCGAGGAGAAGGTGCCGGCTTTTCTTGAGAATGCGGGGCTTGGGTGGGTGACGGCGGAGTACAGCATGTTGCCTGCGTCGGCTTCGTCTCGGATGTCGCGCGAGAAGATTGCGAATTCGGGGCGTACTTTTGAGATTCAGCGTTTGATAGGCCGAAGTCTGCGTGCGAGCGTGGATCGGAAGAAGCTCGGGCTCAGGCAGGTACTGATCGATTGTGATGTGATTCAGGCCGATGGCGGCACTCGCACGGCTTCGGTGACGGGAGGTTATGTGGCATTGTGCCTGGCTGTCCGAAAGCTCATGGCATCGGGGGATATTCGCGAGAATCCGATGATACATGAGGTTGCGGCGGTCAGTCTTGGCAAGGTTCGCGGCGAATATATGCTTGATCTGAATTTTGTCGAGGATTCGTCGGCAGATATTGATGCCAACCTGGTGGCCACGTCCAATGGCGAGATCATCGAATGGCAGGCGACGGCCGAGCGAGCCCTGATGCCGTCGTCGGAGATGTCTGCGTTTCTTGAGCTTGGCCTGAAGGGGATAGGGGCGCTGGTTGCGATTCAGCGGCAGGCTCTGGCTGACGCTTAGAGCATTTTCATTTTTCTTTTCGTGGGGGAACGCGTTCTCCCACCCCCCTGCGATATTTGGACGCTGCTCGTTCTTGCCGGGATGAAGCATTATTTTATCTGTGTTAATCTTAGGCTGGACGTTTGCGCTATTGCTTGGGTGTCTGAATGAAACAAGTCGTGTGTGTTCGAATCGGATGTGTCCTTGGGCTGGGGATGGGTTTGCTGGCAGCGCCTCTGCAGGCTTCTCCGGTGGAAGTTTTTGGGCTGGATGCGCCTTCGACGGCGCGTGCCATGGCGGTGACAGCGGATGGGGATGCCACGGGGGCTGCTGCGACGAATCCGGCGAGATTGATTGCTGCCCGTGGTTTTGAGACTTCGCTTGGGGCGGTCGTGAGTGCGGATGCGCTTCGAGTTGATAAGCAGGAATCTGGCTTGCCGACCTACGTTGGGTATCAGCTTGGTGTTGCTTTTGCTGTTCCCATTGCCAGCATGACGGACAGGGTATTTCTTGGTGTGACAGCCCATTTCCCGCATGGCAACCTGTTTACGCTTGAGAACCCTGCCAACGAAACGCCACGCGTCCTGTTTGAGGGCAGCCACAGCCGGCGCATGGCGCTTTCGGCTGCGCTGGGCGTGCGCATTTGGGGAGATATTGGTCTTGGGGTTGGTTTTTCGCTCCTTCCAGATGTCTCCGGCCGGGTATCGATTGACTTCACAGACAGGGCATCATTGAATTCGACGCAGGTGGATGTGTCATACAATTTTTCCCCCACCGTTGGCCTGTATGCGCGTGTGACAGATGGGCTTCGGCTTGGTCTTTCGTATCGTGCTGCGCACAGATCCTCGTTGGATGTCCCTGTGGATGTGGTCATCGGCGATGGGGTTGGTGCCATTCGGACGTCTGTCAGCGGGTATGCTTTTGGGGAGCCGCATGCGCTTTCGTTCGGAGCGGCGTATGATTTTTCGTCGCTGTCAACTTGCGATTTGTGTCGGTTTTCGGCACGTGTGGAAACGCAGTGGCGGCGCTATGATGCCAGGGCGGCTTCCGCCTCTCGCGTCACGCTCTATGATGAGGCTGGCAATGTTTTGGAGACGGGGTTGGTATTGGACTATGATCTGTCAGACAGCTGGCGAGTGGCGGGTTCATTCGATTGGCAACCCATTGAGGGTTTGACGGGGAGCATTGGCTATGGTTACCAGACTTCGCCCGTAGGGGCTCAGCGTGGCGTGCTGAATGTGCTGGATGCGGGGCATCATGACATTACCTTTGGCTTGTCTTATTGGCTTGGACCTGAGGTTTTGGCTGTGCCCAGGCTTGGGGTTGCGACGAGCGCCCGCGTTCGGCTTTACGAGACGCGGGCGATGGAAAAGTACGAATGGCTGCCCAACCGGCCGGGGTTTCCGGCGATATTTTTTGGCGGGGAGTCTTTTTCGTGGCACTTTACGTTGATGCTGAGGTTTGAATGAGGGCGAAGGCGAGTTTTTTTTGCCTGAACGGCTGTCATGTTTTGGGGTGTCTGCTGGCATTCTGCCTCTGGATGGCAGGATGCGGCGGAGAAAGATTGGGGTACGACAGCGACGGCGATGGGTTAAGTGACAAGCAGGAGTCATTTTTTTGCACGGATCCCTTTAATCCGGATACGGATGGAGACACGATTCCCGATGCCATAGATGAATCGCCCTGCAAACACTTATGGTTTCAGATGATGTCGCAACTGGCTGAGGTTCAGTCTGAGGAATCTCTGGCGCGGGCGCGCCTGCGAGTGTCGGTGAAAAATGGGGCTGGAGCGTTTGTGGGGCATTTGCGCCTTTCGGCAGAGACGAGTTTTGGTCAGCTGGGTGAGATCGAAAGCCTTGGGACGGGGTTGTATGAAGTTTGGCTGGAAAGCGATTCTGATGGTGTTGCCCTGGTAACGTTTGCGGTCTTTGGGGATGAAAAGGCGTCCCAGGCGGAGACGCTGCTGCGCGTTGAGCTTAAACTCAAACCGAAGGAGACGGTTGAGAAGCCGACTGATCCGGATATCATCGATCCTGCCAATGTTGTACTGGAGGTGCCCGGACTCAATCCCGGCCGTTATGCTGATGCAGGTCCTCTGACGGAGGATCTTTGGGTCATGGCTATTGCCGGTGAATCGATCGAGGGTGGTGCATTGGCTGGGGTTCACAGGGCCTATGTGCAGGTCAATCTGTCTGATGGCAGCGTGCTGACGGGATGGACGAATGAGGAAGGGTGGATACGTTTTGAGGATCCTCGCCTCAGGGGAGGGGTGACATTAACCGTAGGGGCCGCGAATTCGCGCTATACCACGTACTTCGATATGGATTCGAGGATAGTCTCTGTGGGCATTGTGCCGCGCGATGTGACCGTCGCGGAGGCTTCGCGGCTTGGGGGGAATATTCATGGGGTGGTGCTTGGTTTTGGGGGAGAGGGCGGTCTGGAGGCCTTTCCCCGTGAGAATTTGAATCCCCTTGGCAAGGTGAATCTTGCGATTGTGCAGGTAGCGCTTCAGAATACGCCGTTGAGCTCGATGAACACAGGGTCGATTCTGCTGCCGCCAGAAGGAGATAGTCTTATGACTTCAGTGTTCTCCATTCCTCCCAATATGGTGCTGGGCATTTCACCCGAGAGTGCCCGCTTTCGCCTGACGCGGCTTGTTCCCGGGCGTTATGTGGTGTTTGCTTTGGCTGGGGTTGGGAGCAATCTTCTTGAGGCAACGCAGAACCCCTACCGGCTCAAATTCGAGCCCTGGGCTTTGGGCGTTCAGGAAGTGGAGGTGCGTGCGGGGGAAGTTGTGGAGACCGAAATCGTGCTTGATATCAGTTTGCGCACGGGTGTGGACACAGGTGACGTGCATCTCGGTCAGTTTGTAACGGATCATGAGACATCAAAGCCCCTGAGCACCGGCCTGGTGTTGCCGATGATTGATACGGGACGGGGGGTGATTTTTATCGATGTGGCGACGCAGTACAATTTTGAAGATTTCAGGAACCCGGTTCGCGTGGCCTATCCGAAACCGGGCACAGGGGGGCTGGGCAGGCTTGGCCTGGAGGCTCGCCCGATGGTGGTGGGGCTGTCTGGGCGATCTGCTGTTTCGGGTTTTGATAGGCCCGGGATATCGACATTGATCGCGCATCCTGAACGCTTGGTTTCGGGCAGGGTAGAGAGTGTTTCCATGCATCAGTCTGGCCAGTGGCTGGATCTTCCCCGGGGTGCTGTGCCCAGGCCGCCAGAGGATAAGGCTTTTGATGCAGTGGGCGGGGCGCTGCAGGGTGGAGAAATTGTCTGGCATGTGCCGAAGGAAGCGGACTTAACAATACTTCGATTCAATTACCTGGTGCCTCCTGTCCGTAATCTCGTTTTGAATTGTGACATTGGTGCCTCCCAGTCGCACCTGCTTTGGGAGGTTTATGTGCCCATGCCGCGGCAGCGCATTGAGCTGCCTGCGCTGACACCGTCTGCACCGGATTATCCTGTGCTCCGAAATCCCGAGCCCACGGGGCCGGGGGCGACGTATCAATACGGCGCCAGAACCATCGAACTTGAGATCAATGCCTATCGAATGGGGCCGAGATCCTTCGATTATCGGCGCAATTTTCTTTGGGAGGATGTGAACATGAATGCTTCTGCGGTATCGCAGGACTCTTACCTGATACACGTGCCCTGAGGGCAGGTTTGCGTGTGTTGTTTGCTTGTTTCCGTTTACAGGCCGTGCAGGGGCATGGCAGCGGCGGTTTTGATGGAGGGAAGCAGGGGCACGGGGCAGGTTCGCATTTTTCGGTATCCACGTTAACCTCGTCGCGTTGCGTTAGCTGGAGTGGCATGTTATAATTGAACAGCGGTGCATTTTCGTCAGTCCAACGTGGCATCGACGTGACGTGCAATCAATTTGGGAGAATACGATGAAAAGAAGTTACATTCGTTGGTTTGCCGGCATTCTGGCGGCACTTTGGATGTTATTGCCGGGCTTGTCAGCCGGGCAGGATGCTGGGTTTACGGACAGGCAGCAGGCAACACTTGTGGGCGGTGGTGAACGCAAGGCTGTTGAGCGCAAGACCCTCGATCAGGAAGAGGGCAGCGGTCCGAAGGTAGATTTTCAGCGTGAGGACGATGCTGCCTCACTGGAAGCTGAGAAGATTGAGCTTCAGCAGTCGGCGATTCGCATGCTTCAGACGCGTATCAGCCGCACAGATGACGATGATCCCAGTAAGGCAGAGCTCATGGAGCGGCTTGGGGACATGTTGTGGCAGAGTGCGCGTTACCATGAGCTGCGTGCGTTTGATCATCTCAACGAATCACGCAGGGCAGAGGACAGGGGAGATAAGGCGGCGGCAGAATCTTTTAAGCAAAAGAAGGCCGACGACGAGAAGACAGCGCGTGCATCACGCGATGAGATGTTGAAGCTGTATCGCGACATCATCAGGCATCATCCCAATTATGCGCACATCGACAAGATCCGCTACTACATGGCGTTTAACTTGGCTGAGATGGGGTTTGCAGGTGAGGCGTACGAGCAGTATAGCGGCATTGTTCGTGAGCACTCCAATTCGAAGTACCTGGCCGAGGCGTTTTTAGGCATGGCTGAGTACACGTTTACCATCGAAGAAGACATGCCGCTTGCGCTGCAGCAGTACCAGAAGGTTGTCAGCATTGATCCGACGAGTACGGCGGCATCTTTTGCGATGTATAAAATGGGGTGGGCTTATTTCAATCTTGGTGAGCCGAGACGTGCGCTGGCGCAGTTTGAGAGGGTCATACGCGAGGCGGATGGTTCGACAGGGCGCCGGGCGGATATGCGCAAAGAGGCGCTCAAGGATCTGGTCAAGGCCTATAGCATGTGGGAGGAGGCAAGACCCAGCAGAGCGCGCGAGTACTTCAGGGGTTTTGCGGCGAACGAAGCGGAAGTCAATGATATGATGGAGCGTCTGGCGCGCCTGTATCAGGAGTCCGGACGCGTGGATGACTCGATTTACGTTTACACCCAGCTCATCGCCGAGAATATGGGGAAGTTTAAGATCGTGGGTTACCAGCACGAGATCATGCTCAATGTGGAGACGCTCTCGGATCCTTCCCGGCTGGCCCAGGAGATCAACCGTACGGTTTTGCTGTTTGCCAAGGCGCGGGATGAGAAGTTTGAAGGTGCCACCAAAGCAGCGATTGATGCCGAGTACGCGAGGCTGGAAGAGTTCACGCGGGAGACAGCGAAGTGGTATCACTCGACTTATCAGACCACGAAGAACCCGCTTTACTACTCTCTGGCATTTGAGATTTACAAGACGTACCTGGACAACTTCCCCGGTGCGAGCGACAACTATGAGATCATGTACTACTATGCGGACATGGCGTATTTCCGTGGCAATTATGCTGAGTCTGCGAAGGCGTTTGAGCGTGTTCTCGACTTGAACGAGCAGGGGCAGTTTAGCAAGGACGCGGCGCATGGGGCTGTTTTGGCTTATGACAAGCTCATGCGTTCAGGTACGGATAAGGAGGCCTGTCCCGATATTCCGGAGACGCCGCTGGCAAAGCCCGGTGAGGTGCAGGTGTATCCCGAGTATCCGATCGCCGAATGCCGTTTGAGATTTATCGAGGCATCCAAGCGTTATGCGAAGATCGACACGTCGGCAGATTTTGCGGTCAACGCCAAGTACACGGCGGCGCAGATTTATTTCGATTACAATCACTTTGATGCCGCCAAGCCGTTGTTTATGGAGATCACACGTGAGAACCCCGGGCATGATCTGGCGGTGTATTCGGCGAACTACCTGCTTGACTCGTACAAGGTTAAGGGCGAGTTTGAGGGGATGCACAAAGCCATTACAGAGCTGAGGTCGAATGCGGCATTTATGGCGAACAGGACGGCGCTGATGCCGGAGTTCATGGGTATTATGGCGGCGTACGAAGAGGCGCTTGACTTTAAGTTCTGTGAAGAGATGGAGAAGAACAGGCGTTGGACAGATGCGGCGCGCTGCTATGAGAGTTTTGCTGAGAGGCATAAGGGCAGCGAGGATGCGGCAAAGGCTTTGTGGAATGCTTCGGTGGCCTGGGGGCAGAGTTCGGAGGTTGGGCGTGCGATTGACTCTCAGCTTGCGTTGCTGAACAGCGGGGCAGCGGATGAGAGCACACGTTTTCTTGCACCGAGGGCCATGTATGCCATCGCCTCGAACTACCATGGTCTGGCGGTTTATTCGGAGGCTGCAAGGTATTATGAGCGGTTCGTTAAGGAGTTCCCAACGGATCGTGAGGCGTGTGTGCCGGTTGGTGCGCCGCCGTCGCAGGAACCATGTGCCAAGATTGCGCTTCAGAATGCGGCAGCTTTCCGTACGGGGTTGGGCCACTTCGAACAGGCTGTGGAGAACTATGACCTGTTTGCCAGAATGTTCCCGAAGGACAGGGGCGAGATGGCGATGTTGAAATTCCAGACGGGGCGTATCTATTTCGATCAGAAGAAGTATGATTCGGCGATAGACCGTTTCAATGACTTTTTGCGCAACTATGCAAAGTTTGACACGCCTGCGCGTCAAATTGCTGCGCATACGTATATCGGCAAAGCGTTATGGGCGAAGAAGAATCGCAGGGATGCGCTCAGGTCCTTTGAGCGTGCCGAGCAGCTTTTTGACTCCAGGGATGTGCAGCGGTGGCTTGCGTCGGCGGCACCGGAGGAAGCAGAGCTTGCGAGGAATCATGCTGCAGAAGCCCGGTTTATGCGAGGCGAGACGCTTTTCCAGGAGACGCTGGAGATTCAGCTGCGAGACGACAGCGTTCGCGGGGCTCGCGTGGAGAAGTTCCTGCAGGATCAGCTGGCCAAAAAGGGTGCGAAGATGAACGAGGCCGCGCCTGTATTTAATGATGTTATTCAGCGGTTCAATTCACCCAAGTGGGGTCTTGCTGCGATGGCGCGTCTTGGGATGATGTACCACGACGTGGCGTATCAAATCGAGAATGCACCCGTGCCGCCCGGTTTGCCGGAGGAAGTTGAGATTGCTTACGTGGAGCTCTTGCTGGATTGGTCGGGTAAGTTTGAGGAGCAGGCGATTGGGTATTATGAGAGTGCCGTTAAGCTTGCTGCTGAGAAGGGGTGGTTTAGTGAGTACACGACGGAGGCCCAGCGCCGGTTGTTTGACTTGCGTCCGCTTGAGTATCGTTCGGCATCCGAGGTTAAGGAAACGCCAAACAAGGCCATTGCGACTTATCACACGGGCGCTCTTTATGGGGATTTAGAGGAGCTTCGTGGAAACGCTACGAAGGAGCGCCGCAGAATGGTCGCGGATGATGCGATGAGTGATACCCAAGCTTCTTCAGCAGGGGCAGGTGGAACGCCCTAGGTCATTGGGGGGCACAGCCGTGCCCCCTTGTCAACTTTGGAACTTCAGAGCTCAGTTTTTGAATCTATCAGCAAGAGGGATCTATGAAATTAAAATATGGGCGTGTTTCACTTCGGGTGGCATGTGCGGTTTTGGCTGGCGCTGGCTTGTGCGGATGTCTCGCAGGGTGTGGTGGCAGCGGGACAACGACGAAGACGGCAGCAGGTGTTGCGTCCTCACCGGTTGATGCTTCTGGCAATCGTGTTGCGGTTAAGGAGGCGGCGATTGAGCTTTTCTCCAAAGGACTTGCCATTGCGGACTCTGATCCTGCGCAGGCGATCAGGCTTTTTACGCAGGCCGCCAAGGAGGACGGGCGCTTTGCCGAAGCCTGGTATAACATTGGCTTGCTGGAGCAGCGTCTGGGAAATGTGAGTGAAGCGCGTGCGGCCTATGAAAAGGCCAGGCAGATGCGCCCAGACATGGCTGGTATTTATACAAATCTTGCCAAGATGCTTATAGGCGAGGGCAAGTATGATGAGGCGGAGGCGCTTCTTCTCAAGGTTGTTGACGATAAGACGGGAATTGAGCCTTACAATGTTGAAGCCAACCTGAACCTGGGCATGATTTATCGGCGCCGTGGTGAGGCAATTCTGGAGCGGGAGCGCGGCGGTGTTGAGCCAAAGTTCAACATCTCCGGCAATGAGCGCAAGGGTGAGATCGAAAACAGGGAAGCCTATGATATGTTTGCCAAAGCGGTTGCCCGCATACGCCGGGCGCTGTCAGGAGATTCGAACAATATCTACAGCTATGAGAATCTTTGTGCGATATACTACATGTTGAACCAACTTGAGGTCGCTCGCCTTGTGTGTACTCAGGCCAAGCTCAAATATGAGGAGTATAATGCCGAGTTGAAATCGCAGCTTGATGCTGGCCGGATTTCGAAGGTTGAGTTTGATCGGAAAGCCTATACGCCGAGGGATTTGGCGGTTATTTTCAACACATCGGGGTTGATTTACCTGGCAGAGGGCGAGGTTTCTCTTGGCAATGCGGAGTTCCGGTCTGCTTTGGAATTCGATTCGAACAGCGTTTCCGTCATGCTCAATGTGGCAGGTATTGCTGTCAACGTGCAGGACTATCCACTGGCATATGACTTATATACCAGGATTTTGGCTTTGGAGCCTGGCAATGTGGCAGCGTATCTTTCCAAGGGCGTTGCGGCGCGTGGTTTGAATCGCCTGGATGAAGCAGAGAAGATCTATCGCGACATTATTGCCAGGCATCCGAATTTCCCGCAGGCGAGTTTTAACCTGGCTGTTTTGTACCAGGAGTATTACCTCAAGTTCGATGAAGCGCGTAAGATGTTTGAGGATTTTGCGGCATTGCCGCAGGCGCAGCAGATTATTCCTGGTCGAGTTGAGGAGGCGAGACTCCGTATCAAGCAGATTGACGAGCTGAAGGAAGCGCAGCGCAAGGCGGAGGCGGAGCAGGCTGAGATGAAGGCGATCATAGAAGAGAATGAACGCCGTGCGCGTGAGCGTGGCGCATCTGAGTAGTTTTCGGCGAGACATTGCGAGCCAGGCTTGATGGAGCGGCTTTTGGGGAGGGGAGTTTTGGCATTTGACTGCGTGAGACCCCCCCTTTTTTTTGAGCATGGAGATTGTGAAAGCTCGCTTGTCATTGTGTCGTGGATTGTGGTATAGGTGAGTGTTGTGGGGGAGCTTTTGTACTGTTTGTACTATATGGAGCATAGCGATGAAAAAGTTGATGACTGTGGGTACTGTCGTTGGCCTCTTGGTTTTGAGCAGCGTTGCGTTTGCTCAGGACAAGAAAATGACGGAGATCAGCTTTGAGGACGACCGTATTGAGGGTGATTTGATGATGCCCACGTCGTCCAATATCAGCATTAAGGAATTGGATGAACTTTCGAGTTTGATCAAGGCTCGGGAGGACTTTGTCGACGAAATGCGCAAGACGATAGACGAGCTTTAATGGCTCATGGCCCGTTTTGTCGATACCGTGACATTCTGGAACCCGCGAGCAGAGGGAGGGTAGAGAGGTGTTGAAGTTTGAAATCCTGGGTTCAGATGGTGGCGTTTTGCGCGTCGTCGAGATTGACAAGAGTCCGATCAAGGTTGGCAAGATGTCGACGAGTGCTCTGAGCATTGATGATGCGTCTGTGTCCCGTATGCATGCGCGCATTGAGGTTTCTGGCGGTATCTTCAAAGTGGTGGATCTTGGAAGTGCGGGTGGCACGTATGTCAATGATCAGAAGGTCATGGCACAGCAATTTTATTCTGGGGATGTGCTGCGTTTTGGGAATGTGAAGGTGCGCTGTACGCAGGTGGGTGCATCTGCGGTGGAGGGTGCGAAACCTGAAATGCGCGTGTCTGCTCCCATGGCGGCAGCAGTGCCTGCAGCAGCAGAGGCGCCTTCAGCGGCGGCACCTGCAGCATCTCCCTCGCCAGGGCTTTCGCTCTCTAAGCCGGGTTTTTCGGGTGCGCCTGCTGGGTTTGGTTTCAGTTCACCCTCCCCCAGCCAGCCTCAGATCATACGCCGCAAAAAGAAAGGTGTGAGCTTTGAGCGGCGTTTTCTCTCCGAGCGCTGCCCAAAAGGCGAAGGCTCGCTGGAGATTGCGCACATGTGGCGCGATGAGGTGATAAAGATCAGGCAGTTTGCTTCGAGGAACGACAGCCTTGTCACGCTCGGTGCGGAAACGGGAAAGAAGGGGGCTGACTTTGTCGTTGAAGATCAGCGTCTTGGCGGTCGGACGCCAATTTTGCAGCGCAAGGGTGATACCTGGCAGCTTCTGTTTACAAACGAATTTGATGGTTTCCTTCTGGTCGATCCGTCCAAGTACAGCGGTGTGGAGCGGATAGCGTTTAAAGATTGTACACCTGGCCAGTTTCCGCCAGCCTCTGTGAGCGGAAGTGTCAAGAGCGGCTGGATGTCGGTCGATATTGATGGCGAGACACGCGCAAAGCTTATCTTTGGCGAAGTTGCCATTTTGGTGCATTGTGTCAAGACGTCTATCGTGCCGGTTGGGGTGGGTGCAGGTGCCAAAGTTGGTGTTGGCGTTGGCATTGGGGCAGCGATGCTGGCATCGTTGTTTCTTCATTTTTCGCTTTTTTCGGTCATTTTGTTTGCCACTGACCGCGTCGATGCACTCATGGTCGATCGCATCCTGACGACATCGCGCTTTGCCGAGGCCTTGGTTCAGCCGGAAGAAGTTAAAGACATTGATGATGAGGATGAACCGGACGAAGAAGAGGTTGTTGAGGAAGATATTATAGACGATAATGCCATTGCCAGGGATGCAGTGACGACGCCGTTTGCTGCGGCAAAGACTGGCGCCGGCACCGGAACCGGTGGCGGTGCAGGCAGCGGCTCGGGCATGTCCCGAGGCGAAGCTGTGGGCGTGGCTCAGGCAACAGGTTTGCTGGCTCAGGCCAATATGATGAGTTCGATGTTGGCCTCAGGTGCTGCGGCGGATAATTTTGATGGCTTAGACTGGAGTTCGTTCGACGCTTCGGCGGCGGCTGCCAGCGCAGGCTATGGCATGGGCATGGCTGGTGGCGGCGGTGGCGGTTCAGCCATGGGCGGCTTCGGGTCTGGCGGTTTTGGTCCCGGCGGCGGTCGAGGTGGTGGCGGTGGCGGCGGCGCAGTTGGCGTTGCGGCAAGAAGTCACCAGGGTGATATTGGCGGCAGAAGGGAAGCAACACCTGTCATGAAAGCTGGCAATCCAGAAGTTACAGGTGCACTTGATAAGCGCGTGATTCAAAAAGTTGTCCAACAGCATCGCGCCGAACTTCGTGCCTGCTATGAGCGTGAAGTCGCCAGAGTTAAGGGGCTCAGCGGCAAGCTTGATGTCAACTGGATCATTGCAGCCAATGGTTCGGTCGTCAGCGTCGGTATCAATGAGTCGACAATCAGGAATAAAAATGTCGAGGATTGTGTGACGAACTCCATCAAGCGCTGGCGTTTCCCTGCGCCCAAGGGTGGAGGAATGGTTCGGATTGCCACATATCCTTTCGTTTTCGAGGTTGGTGCTGGAAACTAGACACCGACGCCCTCGTTTTCAAAGTGGTTTGGCTATTGCCAGACCACTTTTTTTTGTGCTTTTCAGGGGTGTTGTCAGCTGGGCAGACACATTGGGTTTGCCCTTACAAAAATTGTCGCTGCCTGAATGATTTTTTCGGTGGAGGGGGCCACGGCCCCCTGCGCCGCTGTCGGCATGCAGGAGCGAACGCAGTTCGCCTCTGCATGGCCGATACGCGTCTACCCCCTGTGCGGGGCCTCAATCGCCGGCCCCGCAACGCCCCGCTACCGAGCGGTGCATTCCAACGGAATGCGGATAGGGCAACGTTATAGCGTTTTCAGGTTAAGTGACGACACAAGCAAACAGCATTTCTCCTGCTTGTGAGGTCAGGTATGTCGCCAAAACAATAGCAGTCCGCCTTTCGCCCACAAGCGATACGAAGTATCGCAGGGGGTGTGGGGGAACGAGTTCCCCCACGAAAAGAAAAATGAAAATGCTCTAAAAAGGAGGACGGTGCTATTTCAGGATGGCACGTGAAAAATTATACCAGGCGATACCCAGGGCAATCAGCATGAAAAATGTGCTTGACGCAATGGCGGCGATGGGGCCGTTTGCTTCTTCGGAGGTGAAAAAGGAAGCCAGGGTCAGGTTGCCCAGGAGTCCTGCTGCGAAGCCGAGCAGGATGGCTATGGCGATGATAACAAGGATGGTTTTGATAAAAGGCCAGGTCCGAAAAGTGATTGAACCGGCAAAGAAGATGGTCTGTGCAGCGAGAAAGTAGAGGAAAATGCTCACATAGGGCAGGATTTGGATGGAGGTGCCGGAAGTTTCGCTTATTGAGAATCCGAACTGACTTTGGAAATCATTTTGAAATTCGATAAAGGCATGGTTCAGGGCAACAAAGCTTGGCAATGTGGATAGTCCGAAGAGGATAAAGTAAGCGATGGGAACGAAGAAGGCGTGGACGAGGTAGGCAGAGCAAAATTTTTCGGAGTTTGAAGCGGGCAGCATGAAAGCAGCAAAGCCGGTTTCACGTCGATGATAGGCTTTAAAACTTCGCGTTGCGGACAGAATACCCAGAATGAACGTGACCATGTATCCGGCAAAGAAGAGAAAAATGAACAGAATCCACCAGCCACTATGGTTGAGCAGGTTTGTGTCCAGGGCAAGGGGTTTGATTTTGTAACCGACGAGTGAGAAGAGTGCGAGTGATGGCAGGAACAAAATCAGGAGCTTGATGACAATGGCTTTGCCATTGACACGGGTCTCTGCGTAGAGCAGTTTTCGGAATCGCTCAAAAGAGAATGTATCGGAGGGGTGTGCATGTGGTGTGGTCATGTTCAGGCTCCCAGGTCAGATTGTGGCAGGTGATGCTGGATTTTTTTGGTTTCGTAGAGAGTGGCATTAAAGAGGAGTTCGAGATCGAGCCCGTCGTGTTGGAGATCCTGTTCATCCTCGCCAGGAGAAGGGTTTTCCCGGGGGACATGGATGCCTGATTTCGGTTTGAGTTTGACGCCATAGCGGGTTCTTCCGCTGTCTTCGGCATAGATGACATTTTCATCTTTTTTATCGACGGGTCCGAAATAAAATGTGTCGAGCAGTGTTTGGCTTGTTTCGTTGAGGAGTACTGCGCTATCGTTGAGTATGATGACGGCATCAATGAGTTGTTCCAGGTCTCTGACCTGGTGTGTTGAGATGAGGATAAGGCGGTTGTCGCGGGGTTCGTCGTCGAGGATTTTTCGAAAAAGTCTTTTGCTTGGGATGTCGAGTCCGTTGGTGGGTTCATCCATGAGCATGATTTTTGTGTGTGCAGCCAGTCCAAAGGCCATGTATGCTTTTTTTCGTTGTCCCTGGCTCATGGTGGACATGGTTTGACGGGGGTCGACCTGGAGGGTGTCGAGGTATTTCATCATATCGCCGGCGTTGAAGCGAGGGTAGAAGGTGCCGTATATTTCGCCGTACTTTGCGGGCGTGATGGGAGGGAAGGTCATTTCTTCGGGAATGATGAAGATTTCCTGCAGCATGGAGGGCAATCGCAGTTGAGGTTTTTGTCCGAGCGTGCGAACACTTCCCTGCGAGGCAGGGTTGAGGCCGGAGATGAGGCGTATGAGGGTGCTTTTTCCGACGCCGTTTTTGCCAAGGAGTCCGTAGATGAATCCTGGTTTGAGGTGGAGCGAGACATTGCTGAGGACGTCGCCGCGTGAGGACATGCCGTATCGGAATGTGACATTTGAGAAGTGAATCATTGGGATTCTCCGGGATTTTGTTTTTGGCTGAAAGTGAGTGCTGTGTGGGCGGATGAAGTCCGGGCGGAAGTGGCTTCGTCCTGTTGGGGAGGTGATATTTCTTTGAGAACAGTGGGTTTGTCAATAGTGAGGGCGGCGGTTTGTACGTCGCATGATAAAGGCGCGGCGTATGCGCAGCTAGCCGCGCCCGGCACGCGTATCCTTCGCTTGCGAAGGATAGCGGCCGCCCCAAATGGTCTGACAGGAAATCATGTGGGCTGGAGGGAAGCGGGGGTGTTTCGGAGGTTGGAAGTGTTGCGTGTTGTGATGGTTATGTGGCTGTTGTTGGCATGTTTTGTGTGTGGCTGTGAGCGCTCTGTGAGCGATGGTCCGCCGCCGCTTCGGCCGTTGGTGTATACGGAGCTTCCGCCTGCAGTGGATGTCGAGCCGGACGCGGTTGCCGAGAAGGTGATCAACATTGCGCCTGAGGATTTGGGGTATGCGCTTTTTCATGCGCTGGTGGATCATGATCGTGCGGGCTATGAGTCGATGTTTATTTCCGGCGAGGGGTTGTCGCAGCTGATACGGATGAATCGGGAGGCTGCGCAGAGGGAGAGTGGGCGTATTTTGGGCGAGAGTGAAATTTTGTGGACGTTATTTTCGCCGGCGCTTAAGGCGGAGGAGCCGATTGGCGGTCTTTCGACCCGGCTTCGCCTTTTGGAATTTCGAGTGGGAAAAGGCAGGAACCTTGCGGGCAAGATAGCGATTCCCGGGCAGGATGAGGTGGTGCAGCACTGGGGGAATGAGCTTCGCATTGAATTGATAGGCACGGACAAGATTTTTGTGATTCGTGTGCCGAAGATTGTGAAAACGGGTGGGGGATGGCGCATTGCGGAGGTGGTTTCGCTCGACAATACGCTTCGGATATATCTTGAAGCTGGGATGCATCTGAAGACGGATCTGCTGACGAGCGAGCATTATCCGTTTCCGCTGGAGGTTGGGAATTACTGGAAGTATCGGATAGAGGATGCTTCGCTTGAGGGGTCGGAGCCTTTGCCGCATTCGGAATCGACGGTTACCCACATGATATCCGAGATAGTGCATCGCGAGGGGTATTGGATTGTGACGTTTGAGAGGACGTATGTGGATGGGACGAAGTCGCTGACGGAGGGTGCGGAGGTGAGCCGCTATAGTCTTCTGGTGACGCCTCGCATGGTGTACCCGTGTGCGCGCGATTGCCGCAATCACGTGAACAGCATTGGGTATTTGCTGGGCTATATACTGCGTCAGACGCCTGTGTTTGTTTTTCCGCTTGAGGTTGGGAGGAAGTGGAATGAAGCCGGGCGAAAGGCCAATCATAATCGTTATGAAGTGCGGGCGAGGCATGAGGAGAGGATTGTGGTGCCGAGTGGTGCGTTTGGGGGGGCATATGAGATTTTTGGATCGATAGAAGAAGGGCGTGAGTCGCGGTATTTTGTGCCTGGAACGGGCACCATCATGCGCGTGGTGCGCAGCGGTGTGGGGCAGAAGCGCGAGGTTCTCATACGTTATCGGCTTATTCTTTAGTCTCATGCAAAGGCTCTTGTGAGGCGGTCATTGGGTAGATGGGCCCTTTCGTCATGTTGCTTTGATGGTGAAGTGGTTTTCTTGGCAAGATGAGCAAACTTTGGTAAAAGCTCGCGCAGGTGATTTGGAGGAGTCTGTTCATGCTTAAACGTAACTTGTTCATCATTCTATCGGGTGTCATTGCGGCGACGGCCGTTCTTGGCTGGATGCCGTCGCTGCAGTGCGAGTGGTTTCCTGACAGTCTGGTGTCGAGCCAGGGCGATACGGTTGAGACGGCGGTGCCGTCTTCGGATGTTTCGTCTCATGTACGCGACGAATTGGTTCAGGTATTGACGTCGTCGATTGAGCGGCTTCAGGGTGTTGTTGACGAAGCGCAGTTGCCGGAGCGTCTTGGCGGCACGCTAAGTGTGCCGCACGTACGTTTGATGGATCCGGAGGTTCCGCCATTGATTGAGCCTTTGCCGATCGTTGTGTCGGCAGAATCTAAGGCCAATTCGGCGCTGATGTCACTGAGTCAGGCACCGGGTTTGTCTTCGGCAGGCCTGGTGGCGATTGCGGACCTGGCAGAGGGGCGGATTCTGGCTTCGGCGCCGTCTGAGGGTGTTCAGGAGATTTTGCTGGAGATTCGTGCGGATGAGCAGTTTCATCGTGGTGCACGTTTCCGAGTTTCGGAGTTTTTTCTGGAAGCCCTGGTATGGGCGTGTGTAGACGATACCAGGAGGATTTGTGTGATTTCGACGTTTCCTGTGAGCCTGGCGGCGCAGGGAGCGGAGGGTTGCCAGATGGCTTCGGAGAGCGTGCGCATCCAGTGTGACGGCAAGTCTTTGGAGGGGGGGAAGGTTTTCGATGCGCAGGGGTGTTCTGGGGCGCCGCCGTCGGAGGTTGTATCGATTTGGCGTTCGATTCAGTCTCAGACAGAGGCATCTGGCCGCGTCAGTGTGAAAGGGCAATCCTATGGCTATGACAAGCAGGCTTTTGGCAGCGATTGCCATGTGACGGCGTTTTTTCCGATTTCAGCAGGCACGGATTCGTCAGGTGGCCCGGTTGTGGAGAAGGGGCTTTTTACGCCGTTTCAGATGTTGATTGCGCTTGTTGCGGGTATTCTTGTCTTTTGCCTTGGCCTGGTTTGTACGCGCCGCAGGCGTGAGGAGAGCCAGGATGGTGATGCTGCTCAGGAGGATGTCTCTTCGTCGCTGAAAGATAAGGATGAAGAAGCGGCCTGTTTGCGGGCATCGCTGTCATCAAGCCGTGAGGAAGGACTCAGGCTGGAGAAGGAGGTTCGAAGGCTTGAGACTGAGAAAGGCAACCTTGACAGCAAGGTGACTCAGCTTGAGGAGCAGCTTCAGTTTGCACGTCAGAGCTATCAGAAGGCACAGGAGGCATCAGAGCGCCCGCGCGCAGCGTCGACACCAGTGACGCCGCCTTCGGCCATTGAGCATGACAGGGGGCAGAAGCAAACGGAGTCTGTGGCATCTTCGGGGAAGGGCGATTCACGGGATCGGCTTACTGAGGAGGTGCCTGAGGTGACGATGGCCTCGATTCTTACGCACGATGCGCCGGTTGCAGAGCTGACGGATGTTGGCGTGGTGCCGATGCCTGATGAGCTCTTCCCGGACGATGGCTGGGACGAGATTGCCGCGGGTTTTGATGCGATTTTGGTGGACAAGCGCGCTGAGACGGTATCGGCGAAGACCGATGTTGGACTGTCGAGCTTGGGGATGCTTGAGGGGGCGTCGCCGGAAGAGTCGTCATTTGGTATGACTGGTTTTCTGAATGCGGTTAAAAAGAAGGAGAACCGGCTGACACGCGACATGGTTTTGTCGCAGGAGGGGGTTAAGAATACACCCACGAGCCTCAAGTCGCTGACGAGTCAGCCGAAGTTCAGCAGTATTCCAAGTGTTGGTGTGTCGTCGCGCCCATCAGAGCTTCAGGTGAAGTCTGTCAAGCCGGTCCCCAGTCTTCCTTCGGCGCCGCCCAAGCCGCGTCCGGTTCAGCAGGATTTATCTGAATCCCCGGGCAGCTCGAAGTCAGGGGGGGCAAACTTTGAACGGGGGTCTTTATCCGGGGAACGTTCGCTGTTTGGCCATGAGCATCCGATGGGCGCAGCGGAATTGGCAACACGTTCGCCGGTGAAACCGGAGAGCGGCACATTTAAACCAGCACCTTCCTGGACAGGCACCAGGGTTCAGGATGCGGTTGGGATGGATCAGAACACACTTCTGGATGCGCTGAAGCGCCGAGCGAAGGATGTCTCTGAGATGAATATGCCCGCCGCAGAGGGTGACATTAAATCGGGGGCGTTTGAGTTTAATCGTTCACTGTCCCGCTCCGGCGTTTTCTCATTGACGGGGTCGCGCGTGGACATTGATCCCCTTTCGGATACAGAATATTTCCGCTCGCTTTATGAGAAATTCATCGAATCGCAGAAAGCCTGCGGCGAAACCTCCGACCGCTTTACACTGGAACAGTTTATGAGCAGGCTCGCACGCGAGAAGGAGCAGCTCATTAAGACCTACATGTGTAAGGACGTGCGTTTTCAGGTGTATGTTAAGGATGGCAAAACCAGCCTCAAGGCAACGCCGCTGAAGTAGTGGCGGTAAAGAAAGCACTGGCGGGCAGGGGATGAGCGAGAGAAAACGTCTTGATGATTGGCTTGTGGCCAGCAAAATGGTTCCGACGAAGAGTCAGGCCAGGTCGATCATCATGGCCGGCAAAGTTTTTGTAAATGGGAAGCGCGCAGACAAGGCGGGTTTTTTTGTCAAACCCGAAGATGTGGTCGAAATTCCCGGAGAGGCCAGCCCGTATGTGTCGCGCGGCGGCGTGAAGCTCTCGGGGGCGTTGGATCATTTTGCGTCTATCGTTTTGCAGGATCGGGTCGCTCTGGATATCGGCGCCTCGACAGGCGGTTTTACGGATTGCCTGCTTCAGCGCGGCGTAAAGCGCGTCTATGCTTTGGATGTGGGCTATGGCCAGCTTGCCTGGAAGCTCCGCACGGATGCACGCGTGATCAACATTGAGCGGACGAACTTTCGCCATCTGACACGCGGCTTCTTCCCCGAACCGATTGAGGTTGTCGTGGCGGATTTATCCTTCATCTCGCTGGAAAAAATCCTCCCGTCGCTTCGGTTGCATGTGGCAGAAGGCGCGGACTGCGTTTTCCTCATTAAGCCACAGTTTGAAGTGGGCAGGGAGAGCGTAGGCGCAGGCGGCGTCGTGCGCGATCCCCTTCTGAGGCAGCAGGCCATCGACCGTGTCATTGCCTCCGCCTGCGACATGGGATTCGAATACGTCGATGGGGTGGACAGCTCCCTTCCCGGCCCCAAAGGCAATGTCGAATTTTTAGCATGGTTTCGGTTTTCGGGCTTGGAGGGGGCCACGCCCCCTGCGCCGCTATCGGCGTAAGGGCGGTTCGCGAACCGCCCCTACATGCCGATACGCGTCTACCCCCAAGAGCGGGGCCTCAATCGCCGGCCCCGCAACGCCCCGCTGGTGCGACTGCGTCGCACGGGCGACCGGGACGGTCGCCCCTACAGTTTTTTCGTGGGGGAACCAGTTCCCCCACACCCCCCTGCGATGCTGCGCATCGCTTGTGGCGAAATGATTCATTTTTGGCTAAAATTTTCGTCTTTTGGAACGATTTCTCGCTTGAGATGACGGGTAATTTTTAGAACTCGACGGCCGTGGATGTGGGGGCAGCGCCACCACAAAAAAGAAGCGGTGGCGTATTCGCAAAGCGAATAGCCACCGCCGCGGCCCGTATTCGACCGTTTGCGGGCGAATAGGGCGCGCGCAAAGAAACTTTACATGGGCAGAACCCCTGTTCTTCGGAAGGCTTGCTGATAGCCTGACATGCGTTCTGGGTCGTTTCGGAGTCTGTCCTGGATTTCGAGGTCGAGATCGAGGATGTTCGTCATGGTTTGCCGGATTCTCTTCTCGTAAGCGCTCAGCTCTCGTTCGATGCCGGTTTCGGAGAGCTGGGCGTACTCGTTGCGGATTTTTTCCCATGCGAGTTGGTTTTCGTTCGCCCAATGGCCGAGTTTCAGGATGAGTGCGTCGGGGTCGCGCCTATTTTGCCGCATGATAGATTCGATGCTGTTTAGCGATTCGAGGACTTGGGCGCTTGGTGCCGGTGAGCAGGCGAGAAGTGCAGCAGCCAGAACGATTGGAAGAGAATGTCGAAGGAGGTGCATGGTGATTAGTCCAATAGCAGCCCGGAGCCGGAGCTTTTATTGTCGCGCCTTGAACCGCCAAGCAGCAGGTTGTCGCGAGTGGTGTGGTCTTTTCGTGGATGTGTCGTGGTGGGGCGTCTTCTTTCGAGTGTGATACTCATTTGAGTATCTTTGGCCGCCTGGATGGTGACGGAGCCTGTCCAATCCTGGTAGCCGTCGCGCGTGATGCGCAGGCTGTAACTGCCTGGAGGTAAATCGAGGGATTGGGGAGGCGAGGTATAGAGGGTATCATTGATGTGGAGGGTGAGTCCGTCCTGGGGGGAGATTTGGAAGGTGACGCTGCCTGTGGCATTGTCGGCGAGCATTTGTGCGAGCTCAGTTTTGGCCATTTCGTGGGAGGCATCTTTGGTGATCAGGGTTTCGTAGTGGGCCTGGGCGGCTTTGATGTTTCCGTTGTCTCGCTCTATGCGTGCCAGCGTGAGCAATTTTCCATTTTCGATTTGGGTCTTAAGCGCAGAAAGCCTGAGGATTTCTGACGATTCAGTCGCAGTGTTCTGGATGGTATTCAGGAGATCTTCGGCAAACTGCCAGCGTCCCTGGGCGATGCTTTGTTCGATTTCCAGGAAGATAGCGTCGTGGTGTTCTTTGTTGGCTTCGAGGGTTTGGGTGTTTGGATCGGTGGAGGGCTTGCGCGTCACTGCAGCGATGACGACCGTGATGATGGCGACGAACACCAGGCCTGCGATGATGAGCAGGAGCATGCGGCGATCTTTGGCAGACTGGGTCTGCCTGTGAGAGCGGTGCGTGGCTGGTGCAAAGGAAGGGAACGAAGCGCTTGGGTGGTCGGGCCGTGAGTGCGTGTCCGAGATGGCAGAAATGGAACCGGAGGAATGCGGCGAGGACGTGACAGGAGGGGTGGCGGGGAATGAGAGGCGTGGCTTGGAGGTGGAGGGTGTGGCCGGTGGGAGAGCGGGGAGCGACTGATGGGAGGTGTGGTTCATGACGCGGGTATCGGCATCTTCGGACATTTTCAGAAGGTCGATTTTTCCGAGGCTGACCGAGCTCCAGCTGGAGCGCAGCTGGGGGGCGTCAAGGGCATAGGAGATGGCATCCAGGAGAGCAATGGCACTTTGCGGGCGCTGGTCGGGATCTTTGTTCAGGCACTGGTCGATAGTTTCGCAGAGGGTCTCTGGAATGCCCTGGTCTTCTTTGACTTTGAGGCGAAGCGGCGCTGGCGCCTCGTTGACATGTTTATAGAGGATGACGTTATCGTTGGAGCCGATAAAGGGTTTTTCACCCGCCAGCATCATGTAGAACATGACGCCGAGGGCGTAGACATCCGTGCGGGCATCGGAGGCGCCGGTGAGAATTTGCTCGGGCGCCATAAAAGAGGCGCTTCCGACAAGTTGCTGATCTTTGGTGACGTCTTCCTGGCCCTGGGCAAGCTTGGCCAGGCCGAAGTCGAGTATCTTGACGAAGTTTTTTTCGCCTTCCAGTTCGCACAGGATGATGTTGGCCGGTTTGATGTCGCGGTGGATGAGACCGAGTTTATGCGCTTCACCGATGCCTTTGAGCGTTTGGATGGCAATGGGCAGAAAAACGCTGAGGCTGAGGGGCTTGTTGGCCTTGATGAATCGGCTCAGCGTTTCGCCCTGGGCATATTCCATGACGATGTAGGCCAGGTCACCATCCCGGCCGTAGTCAAATATCGTTACGATGTTGGGGTGTTGGAGGCGGCTCAGGCCCTTGGCCTCGCGTTCAAAGCGAACGATGGCGCTTTCGTCGTCGATGAAGTCCGGGTTGAGCACTTTAATGCAGACATCGCGGTTGAGGTTGGTTTGCTGTGCCAGGTAAACAACGCCCATTCCGCCTTTGCCGATGCGGCGCAGGATTTGGTAACGCTCTGCGATAACTTCATCCTCCAGCGCCTCCAGACTGCGCCGTACGCGCCTGGCAGTGGGCGAAGATCGCAGGAGAATTGCCTCAGCGGCCTCCATGGATTCCGTTTTGACGCCGTTGCCGAAGCTGTTATTTTTTGGATGATTGTCCACGACCCCCTCCCAGGGCGTGCCAATCCACTTGTTATCGGCCTCAGGGTTGTTAATTTTTGGATTACCGTTCACGACCCCCTCCCAGGGCGTATCAAAATCCACGAACGCCCTACACTTTAACCATAACATAGAACGACTTGGGCCTCTTTGACAAGCAATTTGGGGCGCCTGCTCCGTCAATCCCCTTGCGATGCTGCGTATTGCTTTGTGGAATTGTTGGCATTGGAAGATATCCTGTCAGGGATAGCTGTATCCTTTGTCCGGTACCACCCGGCACGTGTCATTTTCACAAGTGATAAACTGCGGTGTTGGTGACGGATGTATGATTGGTGCACAGGCACTGGTGAGAATGGCAATTAAAATGGCAGAAAAACCCGAACGGCTGCATGTTTTTTCATCAGGGTCAGCCTCGTGTGGTTAGCGTAAATTCACGACGTCTGAAAATCTCTTTTGCAGGAGATAATCAGAATATCACATAAATTTTAGCAAAATTGTGCCTGTGTCACCAGGAGGGAAAGAGACATTTTTTGCCATTTTGCAGTGATGGGCACTAAGCCAAGAACGATACACATCGCCTATACCCACAAGCGATACGCAAACCCCTCCGTCGGCTTTGCCGCCACCTCCCCTGAAAGGGGAGGCTTGCAGGGGGTTCGGGGGAGCTAGCTCCCCCGAGAAAAACGTTTTTGAATGGCGCGGGCGTGCCGGATTCTCAGCAGACGCAGCAGCAGCATGAGTAGCAGGACGAGTATCGGCACGCCGATGACGTTGAGTTTTATGATGCGGGATTGTGTGTCGGCGTCTGGCGGTGTGAGGAGGGGGGGGACAGCTCGGTTTCGGATTTGCGTGAGGGCTTCGTCCTGGACGAGCCATTCGATGGCGTTGATGAAGAGGTGGATGCCGTATTTGGCAAAGTCGTCGGAGTAGCCGATGATTTTGTTGGCAAAGAGGAATTCGCCGTTGGCGATGATGAGGAAGCGTGCGCTGGGTGTGTGCGTGAGGGGCGCTGGGGTGTGGTGGACAGGGTGAACGGTTGTGGTGGCGTTGTAGGGTGTTTGCAGGGCGATTGCCAGGGGATGTGGGCCTGGGATTTCGTGGTCTTTGGGGGTGTTGAGGGTATCGTGGGCGATGTCGCCGCCGGCGGGCCGGGTGGCGGCGGTTTGTGCGCTTTGGACGAGGATGGAGACGTCTGCACCCTGGTTTTGGAGGATATTTTCGTCGATCGACAGTGTGCCGGAGAAGGGGAAGACGAGGGCGGTGAGGTTTTGGGTGATAGGCGTGGTGCGGTCGAAGTCGCGGAGGATGGGCAGGGCTGGGAGTGAGACGGGGAGGTCGTTGTCCTGGGTGAAGTGCCGGCCGACGAGGTTATGGGTTCGATCCAGGAGGAGGTCGCTGTTGAGCCGGACGCCGTCTGGGAGGATGGGGTTAAGGTTTGGCTCGAAGGGTATTCGGGGTTGATCGGGTTGCCGGTAGTCTGCCTGGCTTGGGCTTTGGAGGATGGCGAGGGCCTGGCCCTGGAGGATGGCCTGTTCGAGGGCGAACTGGTCGCAGGACGAAAGCGCTGTGGTGATGTCGAGGAGGAGGAGGGCGTCGGCCTGCGTGGAGAGGGTGCAGTCTTCGGTGATGTGTGTGGTGGTGAGCTGGATGCGTTTGCCAAAGACTTCTGCGAACACTTCGGCCATGCTGTGCTGGAGGATGGGCGATTGTGCAAGGCCGCCCCTGTTGATGATGAGGGCGACGGTTTTGATCTTTGGCGCAGTGAGGTTGGCGATGGATTTGGCGAGGAGGTATTCGAGGTTATCGGTGGCGCGGATTTCGGGGATGGTTTCGGCCTGATCTTCGTAGAGGATGGTGAGACCCTTGAAGACGAGGCGGATGCTGCGCTGCGCATTGTCTCTTTGCGAGATGGCGACTTTTCGCAGTCCGAAACCTTTGGCCACCTGTTCGTCGAGTTCGGTTTTGGGGTGAATGATCTCGAAGGTGAGTTTTCCGTGGGCGTGTGCCTGAAACTCGGTGAGGATGTCGCGCGTTTTTTGGGCGAGGTCGTGTTCTGGCGCGGGGATATTATCGGAGAGGAAGACCTTGACGTGGGCGGTGGCTTGGAGGTTTTGGAGGAGCTGGACGGTGGCAGGGCTCAGGGTGAACTGTTTGGATTGTGTGAGATCCCATCGCCAGGTGACGGCATAGGAAAAAATGGCATTGAGGGCGATAAGCAGCACGGCGAGGAGGGCCAGAATGAGGGCCGCATTTCGAAGAAACTGTGCGCGGGAGAGGTTGGCTGGGTTTGGTGTATGAGGTTTCATCCTTTCCATAATTTGTCTTCTTCCCATCTTTTGGGGTTGTTAATGATATATTCGGCTATACGATTATAAGCATCATCATTGCGGATAATATGTTCATAATAATTGCGTTGCCAAACGGGCATACCCGGTTGGTTGCGTGCCAGATTAACATGTTTTGTCGAAATCGTTTTGAATGCACCAATGATTCGTCCCAGCGGTTTCGTAGGGGCGGTTCGTGAACCGCCCAAACCGGGATCACCCATACCTATGAGGGCGGTTCGCGAACCGCCCCTACAGTTGGCGTCATCATGATTTATCATGATTATTCCGTGCAAATGGTTTGGCATGATCACCCATTCCTGCAAATCAACATATGGATACTGGTCACGCAACCATTCCCATGATTGCAAAACAATCCTTCCATATTCATTCAAAACTATTTCATCATCAACGACCGTACCAAACAAACACGTTTGATTCAGTGTGCATATCGTGACAAAATATACCCCCGCCATGGAATAATCGTATCCGGGCAACCTTATGCTGCGCCTGTGATGCTTTTGTGGGTCGTATTTGGTCACGCCATGTCTCCAATGTTTTTGCAACGTTTAGGGCGGTTCGCGAACCGCCCAAACCGGGATCACCTATACCTATGAGGGCGGTTCGCGAACCGCCCCTACAATTGACGGCATCATGATGATTCTGTTCTCATCTTGCCAAAACACATATATCGGAAATTCTCTAAATGCGTTTTGTTCTTCCAATGTCAGCTTGTCAAAATGTCTCTGTGCGGCTGGCTGGTTGCCTAGCAGTAAGTAGGCACCGACTTTCATTGCACTTCCAACATTGCTGTTTTCTGTGATGACACATAATTCCTGCATTTCATCTTTAGTTAGATCTCGCTGGCGCCGTGCAATTTGCAACACGTTCAACAATGCATGATATCTATCCAAATCTGTTAAACTATTTTCATGAATCCAATCGGCCAGTTGTTTGGCTGTCTGAAGCAACACGTCTTTCTTCGATTTGTCATAAGCTATAAGCATTTTTAGCATGTCCAAATTTGTTCGATTGAGAAATGCGGCTTGTAACTTTGTGGGAGTGTTTTCAAAAAATGTTTGATATGAGAGTAGGATAGAATCGAAGTTAAGATTGTCTATGTCAATATAGTCATCTACAACAAGATGTGAATATACAGGTACACTAAGTTGTTCCTCGTTATCATAAACAAAGAATCCAGACTCACTGTTAAATAGATCATATAATTTATACTTTTTGTTGTCAGCTTCAACAAAAATAAGTGCTAGAGTGATACCTTGTATTTGTACTTTCCCATATGCACATGATGAATCATGTGGTGAAATATCGTTAATAGTAATCGATACTGGCAAATTATCAATAAAAGCAGTCAGCAAAGTATCAATCCAACGCCAATCGTTTTCTGCGGTTTTCGAAATATCAAAATCCTTTTTAACATGCAGTATTTCAAATAATTGCAGCACTTTTTTTAAACAATCTAATTGTGACTTTTCTTCCACAATGTCGAACTTTTTCATGTCTTCAGGCTTTAAGTACAATGAAAAACTGATTTGTTCAACATTGAAACCTTTGTTGTTTAAAGCATCAATCCAAAACTCGCTGTCAATAACCCTGCTTTTTAATGATGGCGATGGTTTGTAATCGTATTTGAACGCCGTAGGATCTGTTTCTTTATATGAAATGACAAGGCTATCTCCAATACGAAATTGGCTTTTGTTCTTTGTGCGATATAATTTGAAAGATTGATAGTATTCCTTTTCATCAACTGATACCGATTCATTGATGTCCTGGCAGATATCTATACCTGTTACATGTTTGAATGGACTGTCAACACTTTGTTGTACAAAAAAATTAAGATGCATGTTTTTCCTTGTAGGCATAGGGCGAAAGGTAGCCCAGAGCCTGGTGAATTCTGTGTTTGTTATACCAGTGCACATAATCGCTCAG
>Ga0209737_10000194_pt1 | contig 54733 bp, 49 predicted proteins | sample TergutCu122P3_FD_187284 | JGI IMG/M metagenome (GOLD analysis project Ga0209737, IMG submission 187284) | Cubitermes ugandensis P3 segment gut microbial communities from Kakamega Forest, Kenya - Cu122 P3 (SPAdes) (version 2) | ecosystem: Host-associated > Arthropoda: Insects > Digestive system... | reverse complement strand
ATTTATCGTATCTTTGTCAAGTACTTGGTACATGAGGGGAACGTTTGTTTATGTTGTTTGCAATATTACATAAAAACGTTTCCCTCTTTATTTTAATATTTATTTTTTAAAAGTCAAGATGACTTCAATGAGAACAATAAAATGAATCAGCAGGTAATCGTAATTTTTTTACAGAATAATTTTGTAGGACGTAATTTTTGTTCTACCTTAGTGGGGTAGAATTCTACAAAAGAAGACACTTTTGAGGTTGCTGTTCTATGGTTTATTCCTTACGGCATTTTTTCATAAGTGTTTTTTTTGTTTTTCTATTATATCAATTTTATTTACGGCATATTGCAAATGTTTTCCGTTGTTCCCTATCGCTAAACTTGAACTAATCGAGGGCACATTTGCACGTTCCGGCAGCGAAAAAAGTGGGACAATGGTTGGTTTTCAAAAATAAAAGCATAAATTTGTCTTGTACAATTTGATTTGAAGTTTATGAATGTGGTAGAACAAAATATGAATCAAGTTTCCAAGTTGTTGGAACAGCATAAGGTCGATAGTATGTACTTATTCGGCTCGGTGCTTACTGACAATTTTACGCCGACAAGCGATATTGATTTTTTGGTCAATTTCGGACAAGTAGAATTGAAAGATTATTTTGACAACTACATTGGCTTAAAAACAGGTTTGGAGCAATTTTTTAACCGTTCCGTTGATTTAGTGGAAGAAAAAACTGTAAGAAATCCTGTTTTACGTCGCTCAATTGACAGAAATAAAAAACTAATTTATGGACGAGCGCATAGAGAAATGGCTGTATGACATTCAGTTTGCCATTGAAGAAATAGACATTTTTCTTGAACATGCAGGAAAGGAATACGCCAATTTCAAGCTGAATTTAATGTTGAAACGAGCCATAGAGCGAAATCTTGAAATCATTGGCGAGGCGACTAATCGGATTTTGGCAAAACAACCGGACATTGAAATATCTAATGCTCGAAAAATCGTCAGTTTACGGAATTTTGTAATTCATTCTTACGACAGCATTTCAGATGAGAATATTTGGGCAATCGTAATCAACAACCTTCCAGCATTGAAAGTAGAAATCCAAAAATTATTAGACAGTAAATAGCATACAAACACCAATGTACAACGTGCGGCGTTGACAGAAATAAAGATGAAAACTTACACATTTGACGAAGTAAAAGACGAACTCATAGGAAAAGTGGGTACGCCGAGACGAGACCTTTTTGAGTATGAACTTCAAATGGATTTGATTGGAAGCGCTATAAAACAAGCTCGCCAAGAGCGTAACTTAACACAAGAAGAGTTAGGCGAACTTGTTGGCGTGAAAAAAGCACAAATTTCACGAATTGAAAAAAATACAAGCAATGTAACAATGGATACTTTATTGAAAGTTTTTACCGCTTTGAAAGCAAAAGTGAAATTGCAAATAGAGTTGCCAAGTATGAATGTGTGTCTTGGATAATGCCTGCATAGGTCCAAGTTACGCTATCGCTAAACTTGAACTAATCAGAGGAAAAGACAATCGAAAGACAAGCAAATCGTTTATCAAAAGATACTGATTTAACAAACGATAAACTTTCAGAAATATGTTTTGTTGATATACCGTGTAAATAACTCAATATGAATATTCCAGCATATACAATCAGCACAAAAGCCATTGACTTGGTTGCCCGAATTGCCGAAAAAGTTGGCGAGATACGAGGCTCGGGGGAATATAGTCGTAATTTGCGTTTGCGAAAAATCAATCGTTTGCGGTCTATTCAATCCTCTTTGGCTATTGAAAATAATCCACTTACACTCGGTCAAGTTACTGATATTATTGAAGGTAAGCGAGTTTTAGGACTTCCACACGAAATTCAAGAAGTGAAAAATGCCTACCAAGCATACGAACATTTGCTTGAATATGACCCTTACAAAGTCAAAGATTTTTTGAAAGCCCACCAATTTTTGACTACGCAATTAGTGAAAGATGCAGGACATTTTCGTTCGCAGGGAGTTGGTGTTTTTGAGGGAAATAAACTCATTCACGCAGGCGCAAATTATCAATTTGTTCCACAGTTAGTTACTGCTTTATTTGCTTGGGCAAAGAAAACAGATGTACATCCACTTATTAAAAGCTCAATCGTTCATTTTGAAATTGAATATATCCACCCATTTATAGACGGAAACGGCAGAATCGGGCGACTTTGGCAAACATTGATTCTTTCAAAATGGAACGAACTTTTTGCTTGGTTGCCTGTTGAAACCGTAGTACACGAAAATCAGCAAGGTTACTACGATGCTTTGGCGATTTCTCAAAAATCAGGCGATTCTGTATCTTTTATTGAGTTTATGCTCAATGCTGTTCTGCAAGCATTAGAAGAATTACCAAATAAGAAAATTACCGATATATTTACCGATATAAATACCGATAAATTATCAAAAGCCGAATTGGAATTTTTAGAACAAATTGCAGGTTACATTGACAAAAACGGCGAAATAACCAACTATCGCGCCCAATTACTAACAAACAAGTCGGACATTAGCGTGAAAAAATATTTTGCAAAATTTGTAGAACTCGGACTATTAGAAGTTGAGGGAAAAAATAAGGGAAGAAAATATAAAATCAGCAAAAAACAATGAGAAAATGGAAAAATGCACTACCGATAACGGGTGTAGCTGTTGCACAACTATCAAAATTTCCAGAAAAATCCGAACAACATCACTTCAAATAAGCTTTTTTAGCGAGGCTTGTTTTTTTACTTGGCTTTTTAAATCAAAAAAACGAAGGCTTATTTCGTCTGAAAAACAAGTGCTGAAAAGTCCAAAAACGTAGAAAAAAGTTTTTCAGCAAGCAAAACCACTTTTTGCATATTTATTATACCAAAGTAATTTATAATTTGGATTTTTAACTAATCAACAACACCACAACTACCCCATAAATAATCAACAGCGTATTCCCAATCGCATACGTTGTGGTATAAGATAAGGCTGGCACTTTACTTTGCAGCGCCTCTTCAATAGAACCCAATGAAGCGGTGGTTGTCCGTGCGCCGGCACACGCGCCCAAGGTAATGGCAGGTTCAAATTTGAACAAATAACGCCCCATATAAAGCCCGACAAGAACAGGAATAATGCTGACAAATATCCCGGCGATGAAGAGATTTGCGCCCGACGCTTTCAGTCCGGCAATAAAATCGGGACCAGCCTGAAGTCCGACTACGGCAACGAAAACATTCAAACCGAGGTTGTTCATTAACCAGATAGATGCTTCGGGAACGGCTCCAAACGTCGGTCTGAACGAGCGTAACCAGCCAAAAATAATCCCCATAATCAACACGCCCCCGCTCGCACTTAGGCTCAACGGTACACTTCCGGCGTGTATTGCCAATGTTCCGAACAATCCCCCCAACACGATGGCAATTCCCATATAAAGGATGTCGGTGGTATTTGTCGCCCTTTCGGCGTAGCCCAGATAGGATGCAAAACGTTCCACATCATTTTTCCGACCTTCCAATTCCACTATATCCCCGCGTTGTATTTTCACATTATTCAAAAGCGGAATGGTTTGATTTCCGCGTTGTACTTTCCGGATAATAACGCCGTGGCGTTGTTTACACGTTTTCAACTTTTGAAATGAACTTCCGCACACCTTTTTGGCAACGAGCACTTTCAATACTTCTGCCGTAAAATTCAGTAATTCGACATCTGCCACTTCGGTTCCGAGAAGCGTTTCATCGCTTATCAATGCCTCAATCGGTCCGTTCAACACGAGATTGTCTCCTTTTCCTATTTTTAAATCGAGGGTTGGTTCTTGTATAATCTCGCCTGTCGATTTTCGAACACGCTCAATATAAACGGGTTGTCCTTTTTCGACCAACATATTTTCGATTTCCTCCACGGTTCTTTGTTGGTTGAAATAGTCGCCGCCGGCTTTTACCACGCGAAAGTCGGATCCGTTGTAAGCGTGTTCCGTATTGAGGTCTTCTTCCACAATCGAACCGCCCAGTTTAGCTTCATACTCTTTGGTTTGCTTGAAAACATCTTTTCCCAACAGTTTAGGTCCAATAGCCGAAAGAAACCACGCTGTCCCGGCTGTTCCAAAAATATATGTTACTGCAAATGCAACTGTTATGTGGTTTGCCGCCGTTGCTTTTTGTTCGGGTGTCAGTCCCATTTGATTGATGGTGTCGGTGGCGATACCGATGATGGCAGAATTAGTATTGGCACCAGCAAATAAACCGGTAGCATTTCCTGCATCAAATCCGGCAATGATCGAAGCTACATAGGTTATGGCTAAACTAATAGTGCAAAGTATCAGTGTAAATGCGATTTGCGGCAATCCATCTTTCCTCAATGAATGTACAAATTGAGGTCCCACACTATACCCTACGGCAAAGAGAAAGAGCAGAAAAAACACCGATTTGACGAGCGGGTCAACCGCAATATTTAGTTGTCCCACCAACACACCCATTAACAAAACGCTTGTCACATTTCCCAGCGTAAATCCTTTGTACTTAATTTTACCGACAGCAAATCCTAACACTAATGCCAGAAAAATAGCCAATTCAGGATTGTGCTGCAACGATTTTACGAACCAATCTATCATATTCTCAATTGTTTTTTATGGTATTATAACAATTGATTCGTAGGTTTGTTTGCATGGTTTTTAGAAATGTTTTATGTTTTTTTTACTATTTCAAAAAAAAGGAAAAAATTCACTTAAACAACCCATCCAATTCCTCATTCGCAATAATCGCAATAATCGGTTTATTATCAGGCGTGAAATGATGGTCTGGGCAAGCAAAAAGATTATTTATAAGTTCACTCATCTCTTCCGGTTGCAATGGTCTTCCGGAGGGGATAGCGGATATTTCAGCCAACGACAAAGCAACATTTTCCAACATTTCACTTTTGATGTTGGTGTTGTAATCTTTTACGGAATCAATCATAGTCAGGATAAACGGCTTAGCCTCTTGTCCGCAGTGCATAGCGGGCAGGCTGTTGATGGAGTATGAATTTTTGCCGAGTTCAACGATCTCAAACCCCAAGTAAAGCAGTTCGTCTTTTATTTCGTCTAAAATCAATGCTTCGGAAGGCAGTAATTCCAACTTTTCGGGGAAGAGTATTTTTTGAGAAAGCGCTCGTTTGTCAACCAAATTGCTCAAAAAACGGTCGAATAAAATACGGATGTGCGCCCGGTGCTGGTCAATGCACATCAATCCCGATTTTACGGATGTGAGGATGTATTTGTTTTTCAGTTGGAAATAGTTGACTACATTTTGTTCGCCTTCCATTTTTACCGAAAATGAAATTCTATCTTCTGTATCCTCATCCGAAATCCGCGAAGGAAGTTCGACCGAGTCTTCCGCTTGCGAAATAAATTGGTTATTATTCAAATTTACATCGTTTTCAAAACCTTCGTACAATTTGCTCCAATCTTCCATTTTAGGACGGGAATAAGAGGGCGCGCTTTGTGTTTTGAACGGATTGTATTCCGGATTGGAATTTATTTTTGGCGCTTGAATAGCGGTTCCGGCGGTGCTGAAAACCGGAATTTCCGGACTTCCCTCCTGGTCAAAATCAATCGAAGGCACGATGTTAAAACGCCCCAATGCCTCCTTCACGGCAGCGAGAATGATTGACCATATCGCTTGCTCGTTTTCAAATTTGACTTCTGTTTTGGTCGGATGGATGTTTACATCAATGTTTTCGGGGTTGATGTCGAAATAGATAAAATAATCGGGCGAAGTGCCGGGTTGAACCATCCGGTCATACGCCTGAATGATTGCCCGGTGAAAATACGGGTGCCGCATATAACGGCTGTTTACGAAGAAATATTGCTTATCATTCTGTTTCTTAGCCGTTTCCGGTTTTCCGATAAAACCGTATATTTTGATAAGGGTAGAATCTGCATTGATACTTAGCAGTTGCGAGTTGATTCCTTTTCCGAATATACTCACGATTCTTTCGCGAAATCCGGCGGCTTGAAGCATATAGACCTCTTGGTCGTTGTGCCAAAATTCAAAACTGATGTGCGGATAAACCAACGCGATGCGGGAAAATTCTTTTTCGATATGGGCAAATTCAGTGGTATTTGCTTTCAAGAATTTACGTCGTGCGGGAACATTGAAAAAAAGATTTTTTACCAAAAAATTACTTCCTACCGGACAAGAAACCGAATCTTGGCTCTCCACTTTACTTCCGGCGATGTTAATTTTGGTTCCCAATTCATCCTCTTTTCGGCGTGTACGCAGTTCTACGTGTGCAATAGCGGCAATGGATGCCAAGGCTTCTCCTCTGAACCCCATTGTGCGGAGCGAAAAAAGGTCATCGGCGTTTCGTATTTTTGAGGTGGCGTGCCGTTCAAAGGAGAGGCGGGCATCTGTTTCCGACATCCCTTTTCCATCGTCAATGACCTGAATCAACGTTCGTCCGGCATCTTTTACAATCAGCTGAACATGAGTTGCACCGGCATCTATGGAATTTTCGACCAGCTCCTTTACAACGGATGCCGGTCGCTGTATCACTTCTCCGGCTGCAATCTGATTGGCAATCGAATCAGGTAATAAATGGATTATGTCGCTCATATTATCTGTTTAAAGCCTCTCCCCCAGCCCCTCTCCACAAGAGAGGGGAGAAAGAGATGCGCATTTCATTATTTGTTCAATTATCAGAATAACCTTTTTGTTTAGTCACCCCTCTCTTGTGGAGAGGGGTCGGGGGAGAGGCTTGATTATCAAATGCGTTCTAATACAAAGAACACAATTGCAATTAAGGCAAACGCGATTGCCAACACACGAAAAATCGTGCTATGTCTCTTTTGTATAGGCAAAGTAGAACGTTGTTCTCGAAAAGTACCGCGACGGATTAACGGTTTGTAAACTCCTTCTTCCCCTTCCTCTTTGCCATCTTCCGTTATCATTCCGAGTTCTCGCTTGGCTCTTTCTTCGGCTTCTTTTATTCTGTCTTTTGTCTCGTTCCAATAAAGAGGCTTGTAATCGAATTGACGTATGGCTCGTTGTTTAAAAAATAATCCCATTGTCTTGTTTTTTGTTTAGTGAACGAGAACTTAACGGTTGATTTCTCGTTTACTCGTTTACTTTTCTATTCCGTCTACTTTTCTGTGAGCTTTTTTTACTTTTTTATACAGGTCAGAGGCAAAAACAAATTCTTCCAACACCTCGCATCCGGTATGGTAAATCTCATCTTTACTGCCTTGCCAAGCCTTTTCCCCTTTGTCAATGAAGACGATATTTTCTCCGATTTCCATCACGGAATTCATATCGTGCGTATTTATAACGGTAGTGATATTAAACTCGTGCGTGATTTCCTGAATTAGTTTATCTATCAGTATGGATGTCAGCGGGTCTAATCCCGAATTGGGCTCATCGCAAAATAGGTATCTGGGATTCAGCACGATAGCTCGCGCAATTGCTGCCCGTTTTTGCATCCCTCCGCTTATTTCCGAAGGGTACAAATCAAGAGCGTGACTGAGATTTACCCTTTCCAAGCAAAAAATAGCCCGCTTCTTTCGCTCGGCTTCCGAGTCGTAAGAAAACATTTCCAATGGAAACAACACATTTTCCAACACGGTCATTGAGTCAAACAGGGCTGATCCTTGAAACAACATCCCCATTTCCCGGCGGAAAAAATTACGCTCCTTTCTTCTCATTTTGGTAATATCCCTTCCGTCGTATGAAATTTCGCCGGAGTCAATCGAATGAATACCGACCACACATTTCATCAAAACGGTTTTCCCCGAACCGCTTTTACCTATTATCAAGTTTGTTTTTCCGGTTTCAAATACAGTCGATACGTTTTTCAACACCGGAACTTCATCAAACGATTTGCATACGTTTTTGACTTCAATCATTATGTCAGCATCAATTGAGTTAGCATCACATTAAACAACAATATAATCACGCTACTGTTTACCACAGCATCCGTACTCGCTTTTCCAACGTCCAAGGCTCCTCCTTTCACGGAATAACCGTAATAAGCAGATATAGAGGCGATAATAAAAGCAAAAACAACTCCTTTTATCACGGAATAAGTAATGTAGAACGGCACAAACATAAATTGGATACCGACCTCATATTCATAGACCGAAATGGCATTGGTAAAGGTAGCAATGCCGTATCCGCCAAGTATTCCCACAAACATACTGATTATCACGAGAACGGGAACGATGGACATAAATGCCGTAATTTTTGGAAAAATAAGGTAGTTTGCCGAGTTTACACCCATGATGTCCAATGCGTCTATCTGCTCGGTTATGCGCATGGTGCCTATTTCCGAGGCAATATTGGAACCGACTTTCCCAGCTAATATAAGACACATGATGGTGGAAGAAAATTCCAGCAACAAAGTATCACGTACAGCTAAACCTGTTGCATAAACGGGAAGTAACGGATTGCTTGTATTTAAAACCATTTGAATCGTAATTACCGCACCAATAAAAACAGAAATGATAATTACAATCATCAACGAGTCCAATCCCTGTTTTTGTAATTCTTTGGAATACTGCCTGAAAAACATTCTCCATCTGTCCGGTATCCCAATAGTTCTATACATAAGGCTCGCATAAGCCCCTACTTTTTCTATCGCTTTCATCTGTTCAATTCAAATACTTTAATGCAAAGATAGTTATTTTTGAAATAAAATGGTGCATTTGGGTAATTCAAATCTGTTTTGTTATGGAAAACAGAAAAGGCAAACCGTTTTGAGGAACTTATCTCCTATTATAATACTAAACTGTAAACTGAACTTTCTCCCCAATTCCGTACATCAAGATAAGCCCAAACATTTAACTTTGTAATATGAAAACGAGAAAGCATTATGACTGTAGTTTCAAGTAGAAAGCGGTAAAATTAAGTTATGAATGCAAGAGCATCTATAAGTTTGTATATAAAGAAGTTATCATTTCAATGCTATTTGAATATATGGAAATTTATTACAATCAAAAACGGTGGCATTCGACACTGGGAAATCTGACTATTAAAGAATACGAAGATTCTAATTTGAAATTTGTAGCATAAATAAAATTTTACACTTATCTTCGTGTACGGAATTAGTTAGCAAGTCCAAATTAAAAAAGCAGCAGATAGTATTATCTAAATAGATTAAAAAATGACAGTCAAAGATTTATGTAAAACAATAGAAACCCAATTTCCACTTTCCTACCAAGAGTCTTACGACAACAGCGGATTACAGGTCGGATATTCGGACGCAGAAGTTACGAGCGTACTTATCACAATAGACATTACGGAGGAGATAGTCGAAGAAGCTATTCAAAAGCGTTGCAATTTTATCCTTACACACCATCCGCTTATTTTCGGGGGACTCAAAAACCTCACGGGAAATAATATGGTGCAACGGTGCGTGATGCGAGCCATACAAAATAACATCGCCATTTACGCCTGTCATACCAATTTGGATAAAATGAAAAACGGCGTAAGCGCGCGTATGGCAAAAAAGTTGAATTTACAGAATTGTCAAATTCTTTCCCCCGAAAAAAAACGTTTATTGAAATTGGTAACATTTGTTCCCGGACAACACGCAGAAAATGTGCGCCAATCCCTCTTTTCGGCAGGAGCGGGAACGATAGGCGATTACGACTGTTGCAGTTTCAACTTACAAGGGGAAGGGACTTTTCGCGCTGCCGAAGGGACAAATCCTTTTGTGGGTGAAATCGGAAAAATACACACTGAACCGGAAATCCGCATTGAGGTAATTCTTAAAAAAGAGCTGAAAAACCAAGTTGTTTCAGCATTATTGGAATCGCATCCTTACGAAGAGCCGGCTTATGACCTGTATGAGTTGGAAAATAGTTTCGACAATACAGGATTAGGTATCATCGGCGAATTGGAACTGCCGGAAGACGAACTTTCTTTTTTGCAAAAAATAAAAGCAACTTTTGAGGTAAAATGCGTTCGTCATACGGAACTTTTGAATAAAAAAATCAGAAAAGTAGCGCTGTGCGGAGGTTCGGGTTCCGAGTTTTTGTCTACTGCCATTGCGCAAAAAGCAGACATCTATATTTCCGCCGATTTTAAGTACCATCAATTTTTTGAGGCTGAAAAACGGATTGTCATTGCCGATATTGGACATTTTGAATCGGAACAGTTTACAAAAGAGATATTTTTTGAGATACTTTCTGATATTCTTTCAAAAAAAACTACTACCTTTGCAATTTATTTTTCAGATTATAATACAAATCCGATAAATTACTTATAACGTATGTCAGAAGTAAAAGAAACGAAAGAGATTTCCGTAGAGGATAAATTGAGAGCGCTTTACGATTTACAATTGGTTGTCTCTGAGATTGATAAAATCAAAACATTGCGTGGTGAACTTCCGTTGGAGGTGCAAGACTTGGAAGACGAAATCACAGGATTGACCACTCGTGTAAACAACCACAAAGCCGAAATCAAGGATGCCGAAGTAGCTATTTCGACCAAAAAGAAAGAAATAGAAAACGCAAAAGCCCTTATTGAAAAATACAAAACTCAACAAGACAACGTTCGCAACAACCGCGAATTTGAGGCTTTGTCGAAAGAGGTTGAATTTCAGGGACTTGAAATCGAACTTTACGAGAAAAAAATCAGAGAATTCACCGCTATCCTGAAACAAAAAACAGAGGAACTTGAAAAGGCAACAGCGCAAATTGAAGAGAGAACCCTCGATTTGAAACAGAAAAAAGCGGAATTGAACGAAATCGTTTCCGAAACAAAACAGGAAGAGGAAAAACTTCGTGAAAGAGCGAAAAACATCGAAGAAATGATTGAGCCCCGCTTGTTAAGCGCATTCAAACGTATTCGCAAAAATGCCCGCAACGGTTTGGCAGTCGTGTACGTTCAACGTGATGCCTGCGGAGGTTGCTTCAACAAAATTCCGCCTCAAAGACAAATGGATATCCGCTTGCGCAAAAAAATCATTGTATGCGAGTATTGCGGACGTATTTTGGTTGACCCGGAATTGGCGGGAGTGGAATAAAAGACGAAAAAGTTAGTATAATAAAAAAAGGACGCTATTAAGTATTGATTATTAGATGTTTATACTTTTCAGAGATTAAAGTATCTTGAAATAGCGAAAAAATACATTTTTTATTTCTAATTTCGAGATTTTAATATATCTTTGTTGCAATTCAATGCTCTTTAATTTTTTTTGCGAAAATCGTAATTAATAGAAGTGTATTCTGTTGGTTGTTGTGGATATTTCATAGATGACAATAAACGATATATAGAACAGGATAGATGAAATAGAGCGGATGTTAAGACTGATTATAAAAATAAAGGTAGGGAAGGTCTCCTCTATCTCGACAAAAAAAACACATTCAAAAAATTTATGATATGAAAAAGATATTTATTACCTTTTCTTTAATGTTGTTGTCATTTGCGTGGACGGCACAAGCTCAAAAAGATGTTACCGTTCGATTTGGCGGTGTAGCGGGATTTAATATGAGTCAATGGGGCGGCGATTTTGCCGATTACTTTGGAGCTTCGTTCAAACCGGGATTCCATGTAGGTGGTGTTGCCGAAATGATCGTTAACCAAAAGGTGTCTATACAGCCGGAACTACTATTCGCTGCTCAAGGTACAAATTCGGACGTATTTGGTGGCGTTGATGCCATGTATGTTAAAATTCCTCTTGTGATATATTACAATTTTTCGATAGCGAAAGGTGCTGGACGTTTGTCTCCGGGGGTAGGTTTTTATTGTTCCGAAGGTCTTATTGGAAAATTTGATGGAAACAAATATGGGTGGGGTTTTATTAATCCTGCGAAAGTTGTTTCTATTGATCCGGAAACGGGAGAGAAAAAAAACCCACCATTTAGCGGAGACCAAAACACTTTTGACCACATGGGAAGATTTGATTTTGGCTTTGAAGCTAGAGTGAATTACACCATGGAAAAAGGTGCTACAAAGGGTCTATATGCCGGTCTCTGTTTCTCGCAAGGGTTTGGACAAGCACGCCCAATGGTAGTGGGTCTTTCGGTAGGATACAAATTCAAAGAAAACGAATGGTTAGGTTCTACCTATTACAAGAATAAGAGAACCGGTTCTACAGATAAGAGATACCAAGATTAATCGTTTTTTTCTCATAATGAGATTCAAAAAAATATACGTTGAGATTACCAATCTCTGCAATTTTTCGTGTAGCTTTTGTTGTAAAACAGCTCGTCAGAAAAAAAAAGTATCGCCGGAAGAATTTTCGGCGATACTTTTTAAAATAAAGCCTTATACCAATTACATCTACCTGCACGTACTCGGAGAACCGCTCTTGCACCCTCAATTAGAAACACTCCTCTTCACCGCCCACAAAGCAGGTTTTTTTGTGAATATTACCACAAATGGTTCATTGATTGCAAGAGAGAGAGAGAGGCTTATCCGGCAACCTGTCCGGCAATTCAACATATCGCTACATGGCGCGGAAGAAAATATTCCCGAAGAAAAACGAAAACAATATTTACAAGATATTTTCGATTTTGCCAATGAAAAATCCCATGAAAGTTATTTTTCGTTGCGGTTGTGGAATCAAGGTGCAGAAACTTCTTCCCGATTCAACAATGATTGCGTGAGTCACATCAACGATTATTTTGGCAGTACGATTACCTCAGATGACCTTACAAAAGAAAAAAACATAAAAATAAAAGATCGTATTTTTCTGCAAAATTCGGTTCGTTTCTCTTGGCCCGGAGAACAATCGCTGGGAATCCGCCGCCGCACTTGCTACGCGCTGAAAGATCACGTCGCTATTTTGGTTGATGGAACGGTAGTTCCATGTTGTTTGGATGCCGATGCTCAAATGCCTTTGGGTAATATTTTCGATGATGCCTTTGACAAAATCATTCATGGAGAAAAGGCACAACAGATACTTTCCGGATTTCAGAAAAAAGAGGTGGTCGAAAAAATATGTATGGATTGCGGGTTTATATTGTTATAAATTTTTATATTTGCACCGTAAAATTTTTAAATTTAATAAAAATGAAAAAGTTATTTATGCTATTGGCTACCGCCACAATCGTATTTTTCAATGTAAATGCAAGTGTTAGCGGAATTGAAGTTGCTCAAAAAGGAGATGTTGGTTTAGGTATTATGCTTGGTGCTCCACCGGCAAGTCATGCAAATATGCCTACTGTTTCCATAGATGCAGCTTGGGTACTTACCTCCGGATTTATTAATACAAAAACATTCGGTCAAAACGGAGCTGTTGATTTAGGGTTTTATTATGGTTTTACCTCCTACGGTTGGAATAGTTGGAATACAAATCACAACACTGTTCAAAATTGTGCGTTAGCTCGCTCTTCTTTTCACTTTCAATTTGTAGAAAAATTGGATACTTACGCTGGGATGTTTGCAGGTGTTAATCTTTGGGCGTGGTCTTGGTCAGATAACCACAACAACAAAGATAATGGGATTGATTCAAAACCTGCTTTTGGACCATTTATGGGTGCGAAATATTATTTCTCTGAAAAATTCGGTGTAAAAATGGAATTTGCTCACGATGCTTACGAAGACCACAATGTACCGAATGTGTCTGTTGGTATCACTTTTAAATTCTAAAAAATACAGATAGAGCAGTTAAACTTTTTTGACGCAAAAATTGTTATAGTCGAGTAGATTATTAGGGATTTTCCCCTTCTCCTACTCGACTTTTTATTTACCATAAATTCAAAAAAAATGACTCTAAAAGAAAACTATTGGAAATATTCCCTTGTGATTATTATTCTTGGTTTGGGAATCGTTTTGTTTGTTGAATTTCTTCCGTTTATGAGCGGAATATTGGGTGCATTAACAGCATACATCATCGTGCGCAAACAAATGATGTACCTGACACGAAAAAAACAGTGGAAGAACAGTTTTGCTGCTATGGCGATAATGGCTGAAGTGGTTTTGTGCTTTCTTATCCCGCTATCCTTATTTGTTTGGCTGATTGTCAACAAAATACAAAGTGTACATTTCGATCCTAACAACATTCTTGCTACCGTAAACCATTTGTCGGATTTGATCTATCAAAAGAGCGGGATTCGTCTATCTGAAAATAGAAGTTTGGATACTTCGTCCGTTATTTCCTACATTCCGGTTATTGGCGAAACAATTATGTCGAATGTGAGTAGTTTCATAATGAATATTTTCGTACTTCTTTTTGTCCTTTATTTTATGTTAACCGGAGGCGAAAGAATGGAAAAATACATTACTGATATATTGCCGTTTAACGATGTAAATAAAAAAGAGATGTTACACAAAGTTCGAATCCTTGTAAGGTCAAATGCCATAGGGATACCATTATTGGCTATTGTTCAAGGATGCGTAGCATTTATCGGCTATATTATTTTCGGATCGCCCAATCCTTTTCTATTTGGTATTTTAACTTGTTTTGCCACGATTATTCCGATTATCGGAACTTCGTTGGTTTGGATTCCGTTGGTAATCTATTTCATTTTGGTCAACGATTGGGTTTCCGCAACAGGCTTAGCTTTATATGGGCTTATTGTAATTACGCATATAGATAATCTCACGCGCTTTATTTTGCAGAAAAAATTGGCAGACACTCATCCGTTAATTACCGTTTTTGGCGTTATTATCGGACTTTCTCTATTCGGATTTATGGGTGTCATTTTCGGACCCATATTGCTTGCGATGTTTTTCCTTTGTTTGAATATGTTTAAGAAGGAGTATTTGGTCTGAACCAAGTAAGTCTTGAACTATGATTTTAGCAAAATTGTCAGGATGAATTCGGGATAAGTAAGATTCCTCACTTCACTTCGTTGCGTTCGGAATGACCAGCGTTCGCCGTGTTAGGGGGAGGAGAGCGGCGGCTTCGCCGCCGCTCTCCTCCATTATATTTTCAATAAAAAAGTCATTCCGAACGCAACAGAGTGGAGTGAGGAATCTAACTCAAACAGTTTCTAAAATCCCGTTGATCTTGTAAATCTTATGAAAATCGTGGTTCAAGACAATATTTACCCGCAAAGCGCATATAAATCCCCCCTCGGATTAATAACCATTACCGGAACTGTCGCTTTTTTGATAACCTTCAACTCTTTGGAACCAAACAAAATATCATCCAACCCATAATCGCGCGATGCAGAAATCATAAGCATTCCGGCACCAAGTTCTTCTGTTTTTCGAGTGGCTTCAAGTTCTACTTTGGAACTGTCTTTTGTGGCATCTATATACTTGTATCGGAGGTTAAACTTATCCAACAGGGTTTGAATTGCCTCCGTGTTTTTTCGGGCACGACTTCCGTAATCTTTTGCCGGCATCAGTAAAATTTCCGAATTGAAAAACCGCCCCATACTACTGCTGAAAGGTCCTTTTTCTCGCTCTTCATTCAAGAAACCAACCGGGACGAGAACTTTTTTTAAACAAATATTTTGATTTTGTTTAACGAAAAAATAAGGAATACGAAGTTGCCGGCACATTTCTAATTGCTCGGCAGGTTTATTGTAAAATTTTTTATCGGCAATTTCAAAAACAATCATAGATGCCTCAGTATGTTCCATTATATCCGTAAAATCTTCGTTGAAATCCAATGTGTATTGGTTCAACTTGACGGGCAAATTTTCTTTTTTCGCTTTAATCCATTGCGTAAACGTATCAAGATAGTCGATATTATCCTCTTTTTTCTGAGGTATTCCTAAAAAACAAACTTCCTTTTCATACACTTTTGCCAATTCGCAAGCCAATTCAAATCCTTTTTCAGGAAAATAATTGGGGTGAGCGGCAATGAATATCTGTTGTTTTAAATCAGCCATATTTTTTGTTTTTTATAAGCGAAGTAATTGGTAGAAAAAAATAGGCTTAATTTGATGTGTTTTAACCTAAATTAATGCATGTAAAAATGCAATGTAAATAATGTGCAAAAAATAAGTTGCTCTAATTTTATGTTCAAAGTTTAAGGTTCAAGGTTCAAATCGCAACAACCTTAAACTTTGAACTTTTAAACCTTTTATTTTTTACACGTTACTAACCTTTTTTACGAGAAAAAGCCGCAATTTAAGCGACTTTTTTTTAGTGAGTCAGCTGGGGCTCGAACCCAGGACCCCATCCTTAAAAGGGATGTGCTCTACCTGCTGAGCTACTGACTCATCCTTGTTGCCTTTTCTTTCAAAAGCGGTGCAAAGGTAGTGTTTTATTTTTCTATTCCAAATTTTTATCCGAAAAATCTTTTGTGGGAATGATTTTGTTTGTTTACATAACAAAAAATACTAATTTTGTAGGATGTTTGAGAAATTAGGAAAAAAGGGGTTATGAACATAAGCGAAAATGCGAAGAGATTGAGACCCGGATTGTTTTTTAAGGCATTTCGGGCATACGTGCAGTTTTTTCACGATAAAATATATTATAGAAAAACACACGTCATAAATTTGGAGAATATTCCGGCTAACGGAACTCCGTTGATAATTGTTTCCAATCATCAAAATTGTTTGAACGACCCGCTGGGAATACTTTTTGCGTTAAAAGATAGAAAAGCAAATTTCTTGGCGCGCGCCGATGTGTTTAAGAATCCGATAGCTGATAAATTCTTACGGTTTATCGGTTTATTGCCTGCTTTCCGAATGGATTATGACGGCGAGGCTTCTCTTGGCAATAACGATGAGACCTTTACTGCTGCCGGCAGGGAGTTGATGGGAGGGCGCACGGTGATTATCTATCCGGAGGCGGGACATCAGGATAAACGGTGGTTGGGCGATTTTTCATTGGGCTATCTGCGATTGGCGTTCGGGGCTGCCGAAAAAGAGAATTTTAAGAAAGATATTCTTGTTTTACCTTCATGTAATCACTATACCAATTATTTCAGTATGCAAGAGGAGTTGATGACGAAATTTGGAAAAACAATTTCGTTAGCTCCTTACTATGAATTATATAAAACGAAACCGAGAACGGCTCAACGCGAGGTAAATAAATTGGTGCGCGAACAAATAAGCGGTTTAATGCTTGATGTTACCGATTTGGAAAACTACGAGGCGTTAGATTACCTTCGCGATATATACGGAAAAAAATACGCGAAACGAATAGGTTTGAATCCTGATTACTTGCCCGATAGATTGATTTCCGACAAGGCATTTATCGCTGAAATGGCAACGTTGAAAAAAGAAAAAGAGGTATATGTAAGGGAGTTGTTACGCCAAGCATTGGATTTGAAAAAGATTACCTTGAATCTGAAAATCAGGGATTGGAATTTCGAGAAAAAATTTTCCATTACCTCCATATTGGCAAGAGGAGCGGCGTTTTTGCTTTTGTTCCCGTTATTTCTTTTTTCATTGGTACCGAATATCCTCATTTTCTATGCTCCCGAATTGATTAACAGGACGAAAGTAACGGATAAAATGTTTTACGGTACAATTCGTATCGGATTGAGCGTGTTGTTTACCATACCGGTATTTTACTCGCTCTTTTTCGCCTTGTGTTGGATTATTACCGGTACATTTTGGATTTCGTTAATTTATTTGCTTATTTTGCCGTTTCTTGGACTTTTTGCGTGGTATTATCGTAAAGCGTTCATCAAATGGAAAAGCGAGATACGTTTTCACCGGTTGGATAAACAGGGAGAGATGCGAAAACCGCCTTTCTTACGGAGAACCATCTTCTCCTTTTTAGATGAGAATTTGAAGTTTAAATAAAATTATAAAATAGAATAAATGCTTTCAATTCATTTGAAATCAGAAATTTGAAATAGCAAAATTATTTTTATGGAAAGACGAGTTGTAATAACCGGAATGGGGGTTTATTCCTGTTTGGGAAAGAATTTGGAAGAGGTTAGAGAATCGCTCTATACCGGAAAATCCGGAATTATTTTTGACCCGGTGCGTAAAGAAATGGGATTTCGTTCGGCATTAACCGCCTTTTTGGAAGAGCCCGATTTGAAAAAAGAGTTGAGCCGTAATCAGCGCGTGTATTTGCCCGAACAAGGGAAATATGCTTATGTGGCTACCATTGAGGCGTTGAAAAATGCCAAATTGGATATGGATTATTTGGAAAGCCACGAGGTGGGTATCCTCTACGGAAACGACAGCAGTGCCGATCCGGTAGTCAAAAGTGTAGATACCATGCGTGAAAAGAAAGATACCACGTTGATTGGTTCCGGAGCGATTTTTCAGTCGATGAACTCAACCGTAACGATGAATTTGGCGTGTATTTTCAAGTTGAAAGGGATTAATATGACTGTTTCCGGAGCCTGTGCAAGCGGTTCGCATGCAATCGGGTTAGGTTCATTGCTTATCAAATGGGGGTTGCAAGATTGTATTATCTGCGGAGGCGCGCAGGAAGTAAACCCGTTCTCAATCGGAAGTTTTGACGGAATCAGCGCGTTTTCTGTCCGCGAAAGCGATCCGACAAAAGCATCTCGTCCGTTCGACCGCGACCGTGACGGATTGGTTCCGGGCGGTGGTGCCGCAACCGTTATCATCGAGAGCTACGAGTCGGCAGCGAAACGTGGAGCGCCTATTTTGGCAGAAATTACCGGATACGGATTTTCATCCAACGGCGACCATATTTCCAACCCGAATGTCGATGGACCGACCCGTTCATTGGAAATGGCTATCCGTGAGGCAGGCATCAACCTGAAAGAGATTGGTTACGTCAACGCGCACGCCACATCTACGCCGGTGGGAGATAAAAACGAGGCAAAAGCAATTTTTAATGTTTTCGGCGACCATAAACCGGAAGTCGCTTCTACCAAATCAATGACCGGACACGAAATGTGGATGGCGGGAGCAAGTGAAATCATCTACTCAATGTTGATGATGAAAAACGGATTTATCGCGCCGAATATCAATTTTGAAAATCCGGACGAGGATTCCGCAAAACTAAATATTCCGGCTCACCGTGTGGATAAGCATTTTGATATGTTCCTTTCCAACTCTTTCGGATTTGGAGGAACCAATTCAACATTAATTGTGAAAGATATTAAATAGATAATCGGATGTTCAGATGAACAGATAATCAGATAATCGGATATGCAGAAAATCGGATTATCGGAAAATCTGAATGTCTGAATATCATAAAATAAACAAAAAATGGAAAAGCAAGAATTAATAGAGCAAGTAAATGAAGTATTGGCAGAAGAATTTGAAATTGAAGTGTCGGAAATCACCCCCGAAGCCAACATAAAATCCACATTGATGTTGGATAGTTTGAGTTTGGTCGATTTGGTTGCTCTGATCGAAAGTACATTCAACGTAAAAATCAAAGGACAGGAAATCGCTGCTGTTCAAACATTTGAAAGTTTGTATGATTTTCTTTATGAAAGAATAAACGGATAAGAAATTGAGAGTTGAAAATTGAGAATGAATATAAGCATTTCTTCAATTCTTAACTCTCAATTCTCAACTCTCAATTTAAAAACTATGTTACTTAAAGGAGAACAAATCAAAGAATTTATCCCGCAACGCGAACCGATTGTAATGGTAGATACTTTGTACAGCATAGCGGAAACCGGCTGTACGACAGGTTTGACAATTTTATCGGACAACTTATTTTGCGAGCAAGGTTTTTTTACAGAACCCGGGCTGATTGAGCATATTGCTCAGTCAGCATCCGTTTTTGCAGGTTATATTGCCAAGGATAATGGTAAACCGGCGCCGATTGGCTTTATCGGTGACGTTAAAAAGCATGAAACGGTTGAATTGCCGAAAGTCGGTGATGAGTTGGTTACGACCATAAAGATTTTATCCGAAGTGATGAACATTACCCTTCTTGCGGCTGAAACCAAAGTGGGCGACCGGATGATTGCCGGCTGTCAAATGAAGATTTTTATTAAAGAGGAAACAGACGAATAAAGTAATTGATTCGTATTGTATAACTTTATCACTCATAACTAATCACTATATTTAATGCTTTTAGGAGAATATTTTACCATAAAAGAGAAAAAAGAGGAAGAAAACAAAGTAATTTTTTCCGTTTCCTTGAACCCTGACCACAAGGTTTACAAGGGGCATTTTCCAGAGATGCCGGTTTCGCCCGGTGTTTGCAATATTCAGATGATTAAAGAGTGTCTGCAAGAACAAGTAGGGAAAAAATTGTTGCTGAAAAGCATTTTGCAGGTTAAATTTTTATCGCTGATTGTGCCTTCGATGAACGCAAATCTTTGTGTCAATATGCAGATTACGGAGACCGAAGAAAAATCATATAAAGTAAAAGCCACGATTACGAATCCCGAAAATACCATATCGTTTGTTGAATTCAGAGGAGAATTTACATAAATAAAGAGCCTCTCCCCCAACCCCTCTCCACAAGAGAGGGGAGAGGACGCAGAATATTTTGGGGAAATTGAACAAATAATGAGATACGCTCCGCCCCCCTCTCTTGTGGAGAGGGGCTGGGGGAGAGGCTTCTTAATAAATTTCACATCCTAATGACTCGATTTACTATTTCTTTATATCATTTTTTTCAAAAGCGTCCGGTATTTTTTTACGCGGTGCTGATTTTGAGCAGTTTGTTTTTTTTCTACTTCGGTTCAAAGGTTGAATATGAGGAGGATATTTCTAAATTGTTGCCCTCTACCGAATCGGGTGGTGATGAAAAGATCGTTTTTGCCAATTTGAAGGTAAAAGATAAACTGTTTATTCTTTTTAGGTCTGAAAATGATTCAGTCAGACTTGATTCGGATAAATTGGCAGAGGTGTCCGATAGTTTTGTTACCGCTCTCTTGAAGAGAGATGTCGCACAAAAGCAGCCTGTCATAGAGGATGCACTTTATAAAATGGATGATAGTTTTTTACAAAACAGCATTGAATTTTTGTTCAATCACATCCCGCTGTTTTTAAATAGCGCCGATTATGTAAAGTTGGATTCGATGCAGACAAAGGCAAACATCGAAAATCAGATGGCAGACAATTTTATGATGTTGTTATCTCCGGCAGGAATGGCATTCGGCGACCTTATTATGAAAGACCCGGTTGCGTTCCGAGATATTTTTATCGGAAAAATGGAGCGTATGAAAGACGGTCTCGGATCAAATTTCATCATCAAGGACGGCTATTTTTTTACACCTGATACGCTTATCGGTCTTGCATTTATATCGCCTAATTTTCAATCGTTTAATTCCAAAGAGAGTATTAAGTTGATTGAAATGTTGGAAGACGAAATTGAATTGTTTCAAAAATCACATCCTGAAATTAAAATCAGCTATCACGGTGCGCCGGCGCAAAGCGTATATAATTCAAGGCAGATAAAAAAAGACTTGGTAATGACGCTTGCTATCTCATTAATACTTATTTGCGGAATTATTTTGTATTGTTTCCGTAATAAATCGTCGTTGCTTTATTTGTTGGTTCCGGTCATTTACGGCACGTTTTTTTCGCTTACAGTCATCTATTTTTACAAGGGTAGTATGTCATTGCAAGCATTGGGAATTGGTGCGGTGGTACTTGGTGTAACGTTGAGTTATTGCCTGCACGTACTGACGCATTACAAATATGTGAGCGACCCTGTTCAAGTGATTAAAGACCAAACCGTTCCGCTCACCATCGGTTGCTTGACTACGGTTGGAGCGTTTGCCGCATTGCTGTTTACACAGTCCGATTTACTGAAAGATTTCGGTATTTTTGCCTCATTAGCGTTGGTCGGAACTACTTTTTTCTGCCTAATCTTTTTGCCGCACTTTTTCAACCCCAAAAAGAACAAGCGTTCGGAAAAGGCTTTTGCCTTTTTGGAAAAAATCAACTCTTACCCGTTGGAAAGGCAGACGAAGTTGATTATCGGAATCGTTGTATTGAGCGCGGTTTGTTTCTATACTTCTCATTGGGTTACTTTCGACACCGATTTGAAAAATATCGGGTATCACGAAAAAGAGGTGGTCGAATCGCACGACTTGTTCGTTGCCCACACCACGCCGGGGTATGAAACCGTCTATTATGCCACGACTTCCCACAACTTGGATTCTGCATTGATTTACAACCAACAAATGATGCAGGTAATGGATACGCTTTTGCAGGAAAAGAAAATACGAAGTTTTTCACAAGCATCCTCTTTGTTTATCCCAACATCCGAACAGCAGGCGAAGATTGACCGATGGAACGCTTATTGGAAGGAACAGATTGGTCTTCTTTTGGTAAACGCAAGTACCGGAGAGAGTTGGGATGTAGAACGAAAAGAACAGGTCAAGTGGGACATAATCCGTGCCGGAGCGGCATACAATTTCAAACCTGAGATGTTTCAATCTTTTTTCGATGCGTTGGATAAAACGTATCAGCCGGTTGATATTTACACTTCGGGCGTGATACCTCCCGCCATTCTCGCCAATATGATTGAATATACCGACAGCACGTACATTGTGTTTACGCCGGTGCAACTCAAAGCGGAAAATATGGCAAATGTAAGCGAAGTAGTATCCAAAAGTGAAAATGCCATTGTTATTGACCCGTTTTTCTACACCAAAGATATGGTTAGTATGTTGAAAACGGATTTTGACCTTATCCTTGGTATTTCATCTCTTTTCGTTTTTATTGTGTTGTTGATTTCTTACCGGAGTGTCATTCTTGCCATTCTCGGATTTATCCCGATGGCGTTGAGTTGGTACATCGTGAAGGGAACTATGGGTATTTTCGGTATACAGTTTAACTTGATAAACATCATTATTTCGACCTTTATATTCGGTATCGGGGTGGATTACAGTATCTTTATTATGGACGGGTTGTTGGCAGGTTTCCGCACGCGGTACAATTTGCTGACGTATCACAAGACTGCCATTTTCCTCTCTGCTGTGGTGCTGATTATTGGGATTTCCTCGCTGATGTTTGCCACACATCCCGCCATTTCGTCTATCGGACTTTCTACGCTTATCGGTATGATTACGGCGGGCGTGATTGCTTATTCGTTGCAGCCGTTCCTGTTTTATTGGCTCATTAAACGTCCGACATCGAACGGAAAAGCCCCGATTACAATGTACAATTTGTTGCACGCAGACGCTTGTTTCGGTAAAAAAGGGTTTAATTGTGTCCAAAAACTACGGAATAATTATGCTTATAAAGGTATCTCCATAGAAAATTCCTTACGAACAGAGTTGAAAGAAACAAACAAATATGCCGTTTTTGAACCATTCATAAAGGATGGGGAGCGCGTTTTGGATTATGGTTGCGAATACGGTTTCATTGCTTATTGGTTCTTGATAAAAGCCGAGAACAACCACATTACAGGATACGATGCCGATATAAACGCAATCACTATTGCCGAAAATTGTTACCTGAAAAATGAGCGTATTCGTTTTGTTTCGGATAAAAATATTTTTTTGAATGAGACGTATGATGTGTTGATTTTGGATAGAATAACGCCTTCTGATAAAGAAGATATTCAACGGCTTATTTCACGAGTTCATACAATTATTTTCATGGCGAAAGATTATTCACAAATAAAGGAAATAATACCTCCGGGGTTTTCGGCAAGAGGAAATTGGGATTCGATTTTTCGGATTTTTGCGAAAGGTGATAGATAACGAAAATATTTTTTGTGAATTTGTGTTTTTTCTTAAGGTTAGGAATGTGAGTTCGGTAGAAAAACTTAAATGCCTAACGGTATTTAAAGCATATATTAATGAATTTATGAACCAACCAAATAACGAAATACATATATCTTTTTCGGAAAAAAAAACCGAAAAACCTTTCGACATCATCATCATCGGCAGCGGTCTCGGCGGCTTGGAATGTGGATATATCCTAAGTAAAAAAGGACTGAACGTTTGCATATTAGAGCAAAATCCACAAATAGGCGGTTGCCTACAAACGTTCAAAAGAGGTAAAACGACTTTCGACACCGGTTTTCATTATGTAGGTGGATTGGAAGAAGGTCAATCGTTGCACAGATTATTCAGCTATTTCGGTTTATTAGACCTTCCGTGGCATAAGTTGGACGAGGCGTGTTTCGATGAGGTGATTCTCAATGGGAAACCCTACCGGTTTGCCAATGGACACGATCGTTTCGTGGAAACATTGGCTGCTGAATTTCCAGCCCAACGTGAAAATTTGAAAAAATACGCCTCTTTTCTCAAACAAATAGGTGATGATTTATACCGTAGTTTTGAAAAGAAAAACGAGGAAGATTTTTATTCAACCTCTGTTTTTTCAAAATCAGCGTTTGATTTTCTGAATGAGACCATTACAGACCCCGTTTTGCGCAATGTCCTTTCGGGAACTTCTCTGAAAATGGAGTTGAATCCTCATAAACTTCCGCTTTATATTTTTGCTCAAATAAACAATTCGTTTATACAAAGCGCTTGGCGGCTTGACGGTGGCGGTTCGTTGATTGCCGATGCGTTGGCAAAAAAAATAAAAGCGATGGGCGGAACCATTTTGACCAAGGCGAAAGTAACGCGCTTAATCGAGGAAAACGGAAAAATTGCGTCTGTCGAGATAAATAATGACGAACAAATTTCAGCCAAGCATTTTATTTCCAACATTCACCCGGCGCGAACGTTGGATTTAATTACGGAAAGTAAGCAAATTCGTAAAATTTACCGGAAAAGAATCGGCGGATTGCCAAATACTTACGGTATGTTTACCGCCAATATCGCTTTAAAAGAGGATGTGGTTCCATATCTGAACCGCAATCAATATATCTACCAAACGGACGATGTTTGGTCTTATTATCGTTACGAACCGGGTAGGAAAGCGTCTTGCGCACTCGTGAGCTATCAAGCGCCGGAGGCGGGAAAAAGCTATACGCGCAATTTGGATATTTTAACCCCGATGTATTGGGAAGAGGTCGAAAAATGGCAGGATACTTACATCGGCAAGCGAGGCGAAGATTACAAGGAACTGAAACGTCAAAAGGCGGAAGAGTGCATCGAATTAGCATCGCGCCACATTCCCGAATTGAAAAACGGTATTCAAAAAATCTATACAAGTACACCGCTCACTTATCGCGACTATACCGCTACGGCAAACGGCTCTGCGTATGGTATCCAAAAAGATTACAGCCAACTGATGTACACCATATTAACACCTCGAACACCTATCCCTAACTTGTTGCTGACCGGGCAAAATTTGAATTTACACGGTATTTTGGGCGTTTCAATGACCTCTATTTTTACTTGTGCTGAGGTTGTGGGGATGGAGACGTTGGTTGAGGAATTGTCTGAACCATGATTTTCATAAGATTTACAATAGTGCCAAGATTTTAAAATCCTGATAATCTTGTAAATCTTGTGAAAATCATGGTTCAGACAAATTCAAGACAAAAACCCCTGTTCCCTCAAAAATTCAAGAAAAGAAGCCGAAAAAAACTCATTATCCGCTTTTTTATAACGCACATCAGTAAAGACCTGCGCCAATGTCTCTTTGTTATTGTCTGCAATGAATTTTTTGTTTTCCGGAAGGTTTTCTTTGTAAGCGTATAGATCGTTGATTGCCTCTTTGGAATAATCTTTATATGTCTCCGAGTGTATCAATCCTTCTACGGGTAGTCGGTCTGTTTGCGCCGGATTTTCGTCCGGGTATCCGAGCGTGATAGTGGCAACAGGGATTACAAATTTAGGCAGGTTCAGTATTTCAGCAATTTTTTTTGCGTTGTAAGTAACTGTTCCGAGGTAGCAAATACCCAACCCTTTGCTTTCTGCGGCAATACAGAATGTTTGTGCGACTAATAACGTATCAATCGCAGCAGTCAGAAATGAAAGAAAATTATTGTATCCGGGTTGCGCGTTCCGTTGTTCGCACCATTTGTTAAAGCGGTTGAAATCAGCACAAAATGTCAGGGAAACAGGCGCGTTTTTGAAAGTCGGCTGATTGAAATGTGTAGGGGCGAGGCGTTCTTTTTGTTTCTCGTCTTTGGTTACTACCACGCTGTATAACTGCATATTCCCGGTGGTAGAGGCTCTTAATGCAGCCTCTAATAATTCTGTGATAAGTACGTCATCAACGTCCTTTTGCTGGTATTTCCGGATGGTTTTCCGGCTGTTTAAAAAATCTAACATATTGTATTTGTTTAGAGCCTCTCCCCCCGACCCCCTCTCCACAAGAGAGGGGGAGTGGAGCGTATCTCATTATTTGTTCAATTATCAGAATGACCTTCTTGTTTAGTCGCCCCTCTCTTGTGGAGAGGGGACAGGGGAGAGGCTTTTATCGGTTAAAATTCCTTAACCCCGTCTCCAAAAATGCCGCAAAATCCCTCGCATTTTCAGAGAAAGCGAAATGTGTATTCAATAAATTCCCTTCATTATCAAGCAATACATAATAAGGTTGAGCATTTGCTCCGAATTTTGAGCGTTGCAGATAACTCCATTTATCACCGATGGTTTTTATCTCTTTTTTCTTTTCATTTTCGATAACGACAAAAGGCTCTTTCAGCGGTTTTTTGTCATCGACAAAGAGCGAAATTAATACAAATTCCTCAGTCAGCAAACGGCTCACTTCCTTGTCATTCCATATTGTAGCCTCCATTTTCCGGCAGTTGACGCAGCCGAAACCGGTAAAATCGACCACGACCGGTTTTTTGTTTTTTGCAGCATACGCCATACCTTCATTGTAATCGTCAAATTTGGCGTGTACGTGGTTGTGCAAATTAAAATCCTGTGTAAAGACGGGCGGCGCAAACGCACTGACCGCTTTTAACGGCGCACCGAATAGTCCGGGAAACAGATAAATGGCAAAGGCAAAAGTTCCAATCGCCATAAAAAGTCGCGGTACACTTATTATTTCGACTTTATCATCGCCGGGAAACCTGATTTTCCCCAAGAAATACAGTCCCAGCAGGGAGAAAATAGCAATCCAGAGTACAAGAAAAACTTCCCTGTCCAAAATATGCCAACCGTAAGCCAAATCGGCAACCGAAAAGAATTTCAGCGCAAAAGCCAATTCTGCAAATCCGAGCACCACTTTCACAGAGTTAAGCCATCCGCCTGAACGTGGAAGGTTGTGCAGCCAGCTTGGAAAGAATGCAAAAATGGTAAAAGGTCCCGCCAATCCAATCGCAAATCCCAACATACCGATGGTCGGAGCCATTACACTTCCGCCCGAAATATGTACCAGCAACGTGCCGATTATCGGACCGGTGCACGAGAAAGAGACAATCGCCAACGTCGCCGCCATCAGCAAGATGCTGAAAAGCCCCGATGCTTTGTCCGCTTTATTCTCTAATTTGGAACTCCAAGTGGCAGGTAGTGCAATATCGAATCCGCCAAAAAATGAAATAGCAAAAAGAACTAACAGCGCGAATATCAATAGATTAAATATATTATTGGTCGAAAGAGCGTTCAGCGCGTTTGAACCAAATATGGCGGTGATTACCAAACCAATACTAACATAAATAAACACAATGGATAGTCCGTAAGCCAACGCTGCCTTTTTACCCTTTTTCGGGTCATTACCGCGTTTAAGGAAAAAACTGATAGTCATCGGAATGATGGGCCAAATGCAAGGAGTAACAATCGCAATCAGTCCGCCCAGTAACCCCGTCAAAAATATCATCCAAAAATTTACCTCGCTGTGTGTTTCCTCAAAATCGTCAATAACCGGTCGCCAAAAATCGACACTTTGGTTATTTATTGTCAGCGGATTAAATGCAATTAGTCCCGGATTTCCTTCGCCAATAACAATCGTTTCAGCGGAATTTCCAAACGAAAAAGACTCTTGCATCGGCGGGAGACAAGTCTCGTTATTGCAAGCCATGTATTCCACATATCCCTTTATCAAGTAATTTTCTTTGTCTTTGATTTTTATTTTTTGAGTAAAAAGAGCCTCATTGTCATACCAATTCAACTCCATTTCAAACAAAGGTTCATACTTTTTTATCAGTTTGGAATTACTGACAGGTATCCCGATTTTTTCCGCATTTTCCAACTTCTCAAAAACGAAAGTTGTAGGTCGCGGACCACCATCCGGTAAGTCGGTTCCATAAACGTGCCACCCTTTTTCGATGGCAGCCCGGAAAGTAACGGTCATTTCATTGTTTCCGCTGATTTCGGATGCGGTAATTTCCCACTTAACCGGTTCAAATATCTGTGCTTTCAACGAAGCCGCGGCAAATAGGACGAGGAAAAATAAGGCTAATTTTTTTTTCATTTTTATAGCGTATTTGAAACGCACGAAAGCGCGAAGGCACGAAAGCGCGAAAGGAAAATTCGTGCATTCGTGCATTCGTGCATTCGCGCTATTTAAAATGTATAATCTACACAAGCCCGGCTTTCAAGGACTTCTCTGATGATTTTTCCCACAGCTTGATGACTTGGATGAACGGCATAAGCCTGCAAGTCGTCCATTGAATTGTGTGTAGTCGTAAGAACAATATCATACTGTTCTTTTGGATTTTCATTGATTCCAACCTCAATGCTTTGCAGTTCTTCGATAATTGTTTTCAGGTTTAATAAAGCCAACTTGATTTGGTTTATTTTTCTCATTTTTTCTTCTTCGGAAAAAAACTCTTTCAATTTGAAAAGTACAGTATGTTTTACCATTTTATTTATGAATTAATTATTTCCGCAAATATACGATTTTACTAAAAGAACAGCATTTAATATAACTTAAAAAAACGAGAAAAGTCCCACAAAAAAATGGGACTTTACATAAGATACATCTTTTGAAATTATGGCAAATAACAAATGGAATCTATCTTATTTATCTAAATATCGTTTCGGTTAGTAGTGGCTTTATGGTGGTGTTTATATATAGTAGTTTTCTTAGGTTCATTGTTTGTAAGTAGTAATTTTTCTACTAACTAAAACGATATTTTGTTTTCTATTTAATATAAACTAAGTTATCCAAACATACATAAGTCGGCGTATTAATTCCCCAATCTCCTGTGTCGGAAGAGGAAAATGAAATCTCAATTTTGTTTACTTTGCCTAAAGAGGATAGCCCTACTTTTGTCCAATCGGAACAGATGTAGGTTTTTCCGTTTCTGAAATCAGCCAAGTAAAAATCGGTGTTTCCTGTTTCATTTCCTTGTGCGTCGTATCCTGTGAATGTCAGTTTAAACCAATCGCCTGCTTCAAAGACTTTTGAAAAGTCGTTTCCGTTTTTTAATGCAAGATAGGTAGGAGTAGAATTGTTAACCATTACGCTTTGAATTGTTTTGGTTATGCCGTCTTCAAATTTGAAATTAGAGGTATCGTATGCAACGGCAAATTTTTCAGAACCATTTGCTCCTCCGTCTGCATATACGCTGTATTTGTTAGCAATAACATCTGCATTTGTTTGATCCGTCCAATTAGAACAAGCAAAACCAGACCAAATCATCCATTCTTCGGTATATTTGTTTTGAAATGACACGGAACCTGATTTAAAAGAACCGTAGTAATTGGTAATCTCTCCCATACCATACGGATCTTCTTTTTGCGGAATACCCGACAAATCGGAACCGTTCCAAAATCCTTCTGAATTTAAGATAACATCTTCAAAATCAACTGTGATTGTTGTGATTTCGGGGTCGATTATTTCTTCTTTCTCATCATCTTTTTTGCAAGAAGAGAATGTAAAAATACTTGCGGCAATAACCGCGAATAAATAGAAACTTAGCTTTTTCATTGTAACTGAAATTATTATTGTTATTAAATTAAAGACAATAACTTTATTCCGTTACATAAGAAAGCACAAATCAGAAAAGATAAAAATCACTGAAAAATGAAACTGACATTTTACCTCTCCTTGCCTTATTTCCCGAAAGCAACGAAATACGAATGATTTTGGCAGGTCTTCTGACTTGTTCCATTTTATCTTTCCTTCCCATTCTTATGAACAGTGGTTTGTAGTGATAAAACTTTTGCGGAACTTACAGCAGCGGGTACTGTTCCTGATTCTCACAGGATTCCCTCTTGATTACGTCCGACTGATAGGTCGGCGCAATACCAAAAGCGCGACAAAGATAGGAAAAAGAATGAATAATAATAGAATTGAATAGTTAAAATATGTTTAATTCATTAATCTTATGTTTCTATTTTTGGTATTCTTATGTTTGTTGGACTGTTTATCAGATAATTTGTCTTTTTTCCACTATCCTCTGTTTTCAACATTTCTTTTTCGACCAAATCTTTCAAATCACGCAAAGCAGTGTCTGTCGAACACTTATGAAGTTTTGCGTAAGATGAACTACGCAGAAAACCAAATTCTTTATCGTAACTGTCATATAGATAATTAATTAGAAAATGCTGCCGCTCATTCAATCCTTTTCCTTTATGTAATTCCCAAAACTTGGCTTTGTCTAACACAATTTCGAGATTTTTACTACTCGCAAGCAATGCTCCCTGAAAACAATCAAGAAACCAAAGCAAATAATCCGTAATATCATTATCACCTTTTTGCGTTTTTTCTATGATGCTGTTATAGTGTTTATGCTCCTTATAAAGTTGGTTTGACATACTGTAAAAGCGAATTTTACTATTGTCGCTACGAGCAAGTTGCATATCCATAATCGCCCTTGCCATACGACCATTTCCATCGTCAAATGGGTGGATCGTAACAAACCAAAAATGAGCAATAAATGCTTTTAATAACGGATCGAGTTGATCGTCTTTTGCATTAAACCACTGCAAAAAATTGAGCATTTCTTGTTTGATTCTGTCCGGTTCCGGAGCTACGAAGTGAATTTTTTCTCTTCCAAAAGAACCCGAAACAACTTTCATTCCCGCGGAACGATATTGTGCAACATCAATTTTATAAAGCCCCGAAAATCCTTTGGTAAACAACGAATTATGCCAACCGAAAAGTCGTTCTTCCGTAAGTGGATTTGCATAATTTTGAGTTGCGTCTAAAAGTACATTTACAATACCTTCGACATCTCTCGAAATATTGACAAATTCAGCATTTTTAATACCGAGTTTGTTTGCAATAGAAGACCTAACGTGTTCGGGATTAAGAAATTCGCCCTCTATTTTCGAGGTGTCCACAACATCTAATGTAAGCGAAATCAAGGTTGATGTTGTTGTTAAATCAAAACCAAGATTTTGCATTTTACCAAGCAAATTACCTTGTAAATAGCGAATTTTAACAAGCAAAGGATAAATCACATCATTATCCCAAGCAAAATTTGTCCAATTATTTTTTTCGTGTATATACATAATTCACCGCAAATTTTGCGGTGAATTTACAAGTTTTTCACCGCATTGTCAAATTTTCTTCTTTCTTTTTGAGTTGTAATGTAATTTTCAACTCTTTTGTTTCTTTGTTGAATAAAATTGATAAGTCTCTATTTCGTTTCTGTTGAACTTAGCCAAAATTTTCAGATACAGACACGTTATTCACAAAAAAATATATGTAAAATATCTTCATTACTTTTTGTTACTTGTAAGTCCGAAATTTGTTCTTTGGTTAATGGTTTTAATTCCAATGTTTCTCTTAAAACCATAAAACGTTCTGTTTTTATATCATAATTAAAACTATAGCATGGACAATCTTCGTCTCCATCTCCATCGTAAACTATTTGTCTGTTTTTTGTCTCAACATACACATTAACAACTCCGCAGAAATTATAAATACTATAAGCGTTTTTTGTTTTTTCGTTGAAATATAAAGAATTACTTCTTAATTCTGGATTTTTCAAAGAATTGTATTTAGAAAAACTTAAATTGTACTTGTAATTATTATTTATTCTATCTACAAATCGATCATACCAATAGTTTGATTTTGAGCCAAGTATAGGAATTAATGACGGATTTTCTCTGATGAAAATTTCATTATATCCTGCATCGCCGTAGAACAACAAAGTATCCTGTCCAAGTAGTAAAAAAGAATAACCAAGGCAATACATCCCGTAATCTATCTTTAAATATTCGTGTATTACTATTGCTTCAACAGTATCTACATAAGCAGTTTCTTGTTGACTATAACTCTTAAAAGACAACAATACGAAAAGAAATATTATAGTAAATTTAAAAATTCTCATTCTATTTTTTGTTTTTTCTGTCCGACCACTCCCAAACTGTCCGAAACACACCTCTTTTTACGCCCGTGAATTTTCCTTTGGCTGGCGCAGTTTGTAATCTGTGCCTTGCCAGGCTGAAAATAAAATAAATCATCACACCTAATTAGTTGATCTATAATAAAAAAACATGCTATATTCGTGATTTTTGAATAGATTTAATTAGTGATTATATGAAAACACACAATGGAATGCGCCTGCAAGATATAGTTTTTATTGAAAATGATCACCTTGCATAATAAAGATTGGACTTTTGCCCCAATTGCCAACCCGTTAGGTGCAGGTGTTTCCCCATGTTTTTTTTATTTTTCTAATAACCAATCAATTACATTTTTCTTTTGTATTCCTTCAACAATAACATTATTGAAGTCGAGTGTTAAGAGATATTTTGGGTAGTTGTCTCTTATATTTCTAAATGACGAAAATTCTCGTTCAAATGTTTTTTCGTCATTAACGGTGTAGGCAACTTGATAATATTCTCGTTCATTGTTGGCTTTTTGTACGATAAAATCAACTTCTTTGTCATTGTGTTTACCAACAAAAACTTTTCCTCCTCTGCGCAAGAGTTCCAAATAAACTACATTTTCCAATTTATGTCCTAAATCAGCATCATATTTATTGGTTTGGGTGATATTTCTCAAACCCCAATCAACCATATAATATTTTTCGTTGGTTGATAATAATTCTTTGCCTCGTATATCGTATCGTGGTGCAGCATAAAGAATGTATGCTTCCGTAAGATAGCCGATTAATTTTATAACAGTATTGTGTGAAATTTTTTTGTCAGAATTTTTGTTCAGTTGTTCGGCAATGTTGGTGGGCGAAACCAAAGAGCCAACAGAGTTAAATAAAAACTCAATAATACGTTGTAAATTATCAAATTTCCGCAATTTATGTCGTTTTACAATATCTTTTTTTATGACTGTATCGTAAATTGATTGCAGATAATCATTTACAAGCTCGGGGGCTGTTTTTGAAAGATTGACAGCTTCGGGAAAAGTTGAATTATTGATAAATTGCCGAAATAAACGGTCAGTATTTTTTTCTTCGGAAAAAGCGAGTGTATATTCGTAAAAAGAAAATGGGTGCAGATTGATAGCAATATAACGACCTGTCAGCAAAGTTGCCAATTCGCTCGACAGCAAATAAGCGTTAGAGCCTGTTACATAAAGGTCTATATTTTTCTTTACGAACAAACTATCGACAAGTTTCTCAAAATCGGTTATTAACTGCACTTCATCAAGAAAAATATAATTTTTCTGATTGGGATTTACTTTTGTCAAAATTTCGTCATAAAGTGCAGTCCAATCGCTGAATTTGATATTTTCTCGTTCTTCAAAGTTGAAGAAAACAATGTTATCGGAACTAATTCCCGATTTCAACAATTCATTGCGAAATGCCTCTAAAAGCGTAGATTTTCCGCAACGGCGCACACCTGTAATGACCTTTATTAAATCTTGGTCTTTGAGTAGACGTAATTTTTGCAAATAAATTTCTCTTGCTATCATAAGAATAAAATTTTTGTAAAGATATAAATTAATGACGAAAATTACAATAAATCGCATTTTTCGTCATTAAGAGCTTTTTGATATGCAACTTATCTTTTGTCAAACCGACCTTATGAGCGGGTTTATTCTGCAACAGAGCGAATGCAATACCCGTTCTGGCATAAATTGTCGCAAGAATATTTATAAACAATTATTTATGATTAAAAAATCCCAACCTTCTCAAAACGAAAAGATTGGGATTTTCTTATTTTGTCCGGTTTTTTTAAAACCCGAAATCATCAAACATCAACATCTCCGGCGGTACGCCAAGGCTGTCCAGCATTTTCTCAACAGCTTTTGCCATTGGACCGGGACCGCACATATAGTATTCAATTTCTTCCGGTTCGTCGTGGTTGATCAGGTAATTTTTGTAGATTACATCGTGGATGAATCCGGTGTAACCTGTCCACTTATCTTCCGGAAGCGGTGCGCTTAGGGCGATGTTAAAGGTGAAATTCGGGAATTTCTTTTCCAATGCGCGAAAATCTTCTTCGTAGAATATTTCTCCTTTGGAACGCCCTCCGTACCAATAGGTAATTTTACGGTCTGTAATTTTCAACGTATTCAATAAATGAAGAATATGCGAACGAAGCGGAGCCATACCGGCACCTCCGCCGACATAAAGCATCTCTCGCTTGCTATCTAATATCGGGTGGAACTCTCCATACGGACCGGAAACCATCACTTTGTCGCCCGGTTTCAAGTTGAATATGTACGATGAAGCGATACCCGGACTGACTTTTTTGAATCCTTTTGTAGCAGGGTCAAACGGCGGAGTGGCAATACGTACATTTAACATCACAATGTCACCCTCTGCCGGATAGTTAGCCATAGAATAAGCGCGCACGGTCGGTTCGATGTTTTTACAATCCAAATCCCACATTTTATATTGTGTCCATTCTGCACGGAATTTTTCATCAATGTCAAATTCGGAATAGTTGAGTTGGTATTCCGGAATGTCAATCTGAATATATCCTCCAGAAGAGAAGTTAAGATGCTCGCCTTCGGGCAATTTTACAATAAATTCTTTGATGTAAGTTGCTACGTTTTTATTGGAAACAACCTCGCACTCCCATTTTTTTACACCGAGTACGGCTTCAGGGACTACTATTTCCATATCGTTTTTCACTTTCACTTGACAGCCAAGTCGCCAATAATCGTGCGCCTCCTTACGAGTGAAAAAATCGACTTCGGTAGGAAGTATTCCTCCGCCGCCTTTCGGTACTTGACAACGGCATTGAGCGCAAGTTCCTCCTCCTCCGCATGCCGAAGGCAGGAATACCTGATTGTCGCTCAACGTGGTAAGAAGCGAGCTTCCCTTCTCAACTTCCAATATTTTTTCTCCATTGTTGATCGAAACTTTTACTGTTCCGCCCGGCATCAGTTTTTTTCTCGCATATAGCAGCAACACGACTAATGTCATTGTTACAAGAAGGAAAACCACCACACTTGCGGTTATCGTCAATACATTTTCGGCTAATAAAATTACCATTGCGTCTATGTTAAATTCTTTTATGTTAAACCTCTTCTCTTACATTTATAATCCTGAAAAACACATAAATCCGATTGCCATCAGCCCTACGGTTATGAAGGTAATTCCCAATCCGCGCAACGGTGCCGGAATGTTGGAATAAGCCAATTTTTGGCGTACGGCAGCCAATCCTACAATCGCAGCCAGCCAGCCAATACCGGATCCTAACGCGTAGACGAACGCATATCCGATATTAGGGAATGCTCTTTCCTGCATAAAAAGAGAACCTGCAAAAATGGCACAATTCACTGCAATTAACGGCAAAAAGATACCGAGCGAGATATATAATGCCGGAGCATATTTCTCAATAATCATCTCCACTATCTGCGTAATGGAAGCAATCACGGCGATAAAAATAATAAAGCCGAGGAAACTCAAGTCGACCGTAGCAAACTCTTCTCCGAGCCAAATTAAAGCGCCGGGTTTCAACACGTATTTATCTAATAAGAAGTTGATAGGAAGTGTGATTACCAACACAAAACAGATGGCAATACCCAAACCGATAGAAGTCTCCATACTTTTTGATACAGCCAAATAGGCGCATATACCAAGAAAGTATGCAAAAATCATATTCTCGATAAATATCGAGTCGATAAATAAACTTAAAATATCTCCCATTTTTTATTTCAATTTAATCTTCATTCAACTACTATTTCTCTTGCAAAGTTTTGTCTTTCAGGCGGTGAACCCACATAATACACGCTACCGTGATCAGCGCCATCGGAGGCAAAATCATCAGTCCGTTGTCCATATACCCGATGTCGTAAAGAGCCTGCGGGACTACTTGGAAACCGAATAGGGTACCCGAACCTAATAATTCGCGGAAAAATGCTACGATGATCAATATGATGCCATATCCCAATCCGTTTCCGAGACCATCCCAAAATGAATCCAACGGTCTGTTGCTCAACGCGAACGCTTCTAAGCGTCCCATCAAAATACAGTTGGTAATAATCAAGCCCACAAATACGGACAACTGTTTACTTACATCATACGCAAAAGCTTTCAGAATCATATCCACCACCGTTACCATTCCGGCGGCAACCACCAATTGTACAATGAAGCGCACGCGCGAAGGAATCGTGTCGCGTAATAACGAAATGACCACATTACAAAGAGCCAATACGACCGTTACCGAAAGAGCCATCACGATTGCCGGCTCCAATTTGACCGTTACTGCTAACGCCGAGCAAACACCCAATACCTGTACGGTAATCGGATTATCTTTGCTGAGAGGATTGAAAAATATACTCCTTTTGCTTGCCATAACTCTCTATTTCTTATTTTTTAGTTAAAAATCCCATATATCCTTCAAGGCTATTCAATAGCATCCGGTCTACTCCTTGACTTGTAAGCGTGCCTCCGGTAATCCCGTCAACAAAGTCCCGGTCTTTTGTCGACATGCCCGGTCTCACGACAGCGATCGACCTGAGCTGACCGTCTCTAAAAATTTCTTTGCTTTGAAACCTGTTTTGAAAATCCTTTCTCGTGATTTCGGCTCCCAATCCGGGTGTTTCACCTCTATGCGAAAAATGAGTTCCGTAAACCGTATTTCTATCTGATTTCAGCGAAATATATCCCCATATAGGTCCAAAAAAACCGGCTCCGGACAAAGAGAGTACATAATAAGTCTCTCCTCCTTTCTCTGCAATATAGAGCGGTAAAACCCTTCTTTCTTCCGGATTCCGAATCTCTCTTTCCACTACAATCGAAAGCGCATCAATTCCTTCAACGATTTCTCCTTTGTGATTGATTGCTACAGCCTTTTTTATGTATCGAGCATAAAGTTCTTCGGCGTTTTGGACAGTTGCATCAATATTCAATGAAGAGAGTATTTGTCTTTTCGTGTCTATTTCAATATTCCTGTCTTTTCGTTCTTTCAACGCTCCGGCGGTAAATGCCAAGACAAAGGCGACAATTATCACCATCGCGGCAACATAAATCAAAGTATAAGTATTACTATTTTTGTCCATAACTTTCAATTTTCAACTCTCAATTTTCAATTTTAACTCTCTTCAACCGCCTTTTAATGTTGGATTTCATTACGAAATAATCAATCAGCGGAGCAAATACGTTCATCAGGATAATGGCTAACATCATTCCTTCCGGATACCCCGTAATCATTCGAATCAATATGGCAAGCATTCCCACCATAAACCCGAAAATGTATTTTCCGGTCTCCGTGCGCGCCGATGTTACCGGATCAGTCGCCATAAATACGGCTCCGAAGATAAATCCGCCCAATAATAAATGGTCATACCAAGGAAGGTTCATTACCGGACTACCACCTATTTGATTGAACAACAAACCGGTCAATGCACCTCCGACAAACACGGAAATCATTGTTTTCCAACTTGCAATTCCGGTGAAAAGCAATATAACGGCACCCAATAAAATGGCAATTTTACCCGTTTCGCCGATAGAACCGGGGATTAACCCGATAAGCATATCCAACGAGGAAAGCGGGTCGCCAACAGCGTTGGTCAATTGTGGCACTTGTTGTGCAGCAGCATTGCTTGTGAGTTGTCCGAGAGGCGTTGCTCCTGTAAATGAGTCAACTAACCGTTCGTTACCTAATCCGAAAACAGGTTCTTGGGCAACCCAAACGGAATCACCCGACATTTTGGTAGGGTAGGAGAAAAACAAGAACGCGCGAGCAATGATTGCCACATTGAAAATATTCATCCCTGTTCCGCCGAAAACCTCTTTGGCAAAAATAACGGCAAACGCTGTTGCCACTGCCAAAATCCATAATGGACAATCCACAGGAATAATCATCGGAATCAATATTCCGGTAACCAAAAATCCTTCCTGTATTTCCTCTTTTTTCCAATGGGCAATGATAAATTCGATTCCTAAACCGACACCGTATGAAACGACAATTTTAGGCAAAACCGCCAAAAATCCGAATAAAAACATATCCCAAATCCCGACATCCAAATTTCCGGTAACCAAGTAATGTTGATACCCCACATTGTACATTCCGAACAACAACGCCGGCATCAATGCGATCACAACAATCGACATCACACGTTTGCTGTCAATACTGTCGTGGATATGCGTTCCCCTTTTTGCTGTTGTATTGGGAACAAACAAGAACGTCTCCATTCCATCGAATACCGAATGGAACATTGATAACTTACCCCCTTCCTGAAAATTGGGCTTTATTTTGTCGAGAAAACTCCTTAATGCTTTCAATGTATTTATATTTTACTGTTGTTTTTTATTTCAAATTTTAATTCTCCATCTCCTTTTTGAGGAAATCCAACCCTTCCCGCATAATCCGCTGCGTCTCAATTTTGGAAGTACACACAAATTCGCATAACGCAAAATCTTCGGGAGCTACTTCGTAAATACCGAGTTGCTCCATTCGTTCAATGTTTTTCGACAAAGTGGCTTTTACCAAAAATTCGGGCAAAATATCCATCGGAAATACACTGTCATACTCGCCTGACATAATGAATGCACGTTCACCGCCGTTCAAATTGCTGTCAAGGCAATACTCTTTATTTGGCGTAAGCCAAGAAAAATAGGAGCGACTTACACTGAATTTTTTTAACCTCGGCATAATCCAACCGAAAAATTCGTGCGTATTTCCCTCCGGAATGACTGTAATCTGCGCATCGTAAGCGCCCAAAAATCCGTCTGCCGCAACCTGCGTACCGGTCAATGGATTTCCACTGATGTAGCGAACTTGTTGCGAGTTAATTATATTTCCTTTCACAATATTCGAAATGGACGCTCCGTAAACCGTTTTGTAATAAGCCGGATTTTTTACGCAGCAACCGCAAAGTACCACCGAGCGGGAAAAATCCAATACGCCTTTTCTGAAAGCGCGTCCGATAGTAACCACATCCTGCGGATTAATTGTCCAAACTACCTCGTCTTTATTGATAGGCGCAATATGATGAATCTGAATGCCTACATTCCCGACCGGATGTTTTCCTTGAAATTCGTGAATGACAACATTTTTGGTCTCTTTGAATATTTTTGAAGCATATTCCGTATTGATTCCGATATGAATTTTCCCGGTGGTCAATTTGGCAAGCGCATCAATACCTAATTGAAAACTTTCATTTTTTCCGACCAAAATAAAATCATAATCGGGAGCCAAAGGGGCAGAATCGAAACCGGAGATGAAAATATCCCTCGGCGTGTCGTTCGGATTGGCAACCACATCATAAGGACGTTGCCGGATAAACGACCAAAAACCGCCTGTCGTAAACCGCTGCTTGATCTGCTCGGCAGACAAGTCGGCAGGATTCGCCTTTTCAAAAGGTTCGGATGTAAATTGTCCGTCAGATTGAATACGAATATCCAATACCTTCCGTTTTTCGCCTCTGTTTACCGCGAGAACCGTCCCGCTTGCAGGCGAAACGACCTGTATAGCCGGATTTTTTTTGTCGTGAAATAACACGGTTCCTACTTTAACCTTCTCCCCGTCTTTTACAACTACTTTTGGAGTTATTCCGTGAAAATCATCGGGCTTGACGGCAAACAAATCAGCGGGATTTGCTTTTGCAAATACATCACTTGCTCCGCCTTTCAATTTTATATCCAATCCCCGTTTTATTCTAATTACTTCTGCCATAGCATATTATGAAAATATTTAAAATCGTGCACGAAGTTACAAACTTTATGTCGTATATACAAATTTTAAGAGAAGTTCCTAAATAACCTCTTTTTATCTTATTTTATCAACAAAACAACCTTATTAACAATAACATACATCCAAAAAATAATCTTATTAGCTCATTTTAATTGAAAAGAAAAAATAAGGTAATTAGGCTTGGATTCTGTGTTGTAACTAATTGTTAATAAGGTTGTTTTGTTGGTAAAACAGGGTAAAAATGGAACTGTTAAATATTTTGTTTGTTTACGACATAAAAAAAGTTAAAAATGCAATTTTCCATTATAACGTTATATTTTTACTCTTTGTGTCTTTTTATAAGCTAAAAACAATGTCACAATTTTGTAATATGTCTTTTTTTGTAGCTTTTTGATATAACTCCTTATTTTATCATTTTCTCAAATTCAGACCAAAGCGTATCATCCGGAACCGGAGCAACCACGCTCACCGGAAGCTGTGAAACCGGATGAATAAACTCAATACTACGGGCGTGCAGGCTTATCCCGCCATCTTTGTTTGTGCGGGCGAAACCATATTTGATGTCGCCTTTGATGGGGCAGCCGATTTTTGATAATTGACAACGTATCTGATGATGCCTGCCGGTTTTGAGGTCAACCTCTAACAGGTGGTAATTATCGGATTGAGCAATTAACTTGAAAGAAAGAACCGATTTTTTAGCATCTTTTACTTGCTCATCGTGGGCATACGATTTGTTTTGTTTTTCGTTGCGTACAATATAATGCGTTAAGGTCATTTCCGGTTCGGGCGGCGCGTTTTTGACGATCGCCCAATATCTCTTTTTGAGGTTGTGCTCGCGAAACAGGTCGTTCACCCGTGTCAATGCTTTGGATGTTTTGGCAAAAACGACGACTCCACTTACCGGTCGGTCAAGGCGATGAGTAACGCCGATAAATACATTTCCCGGCTTGTTGTATTTTTCTTTCAAATACTCTTTAATGGTTTCGGAAAGAGGCGTATCGCCTGTTTTGTCCCCTTGTACGATTTCCGAGGTTGTTTTATTGACAATAATCAGATGATTGTCTTCGTGAAGTATTTCCATAAATTATAAAAAAGCCTCTCCCCCGCCCCCTCACCACAAAAGAGGGGCAAAAGAGGAGCGTATTTTGTTGTTTGTTCAATTATTTAGAATGACTTTCCAAATTTAGAGGCTTCTTAACCTCGTTGCCTTACTGTTTCATACATCAACACACCCGCTGCAACGGACACGTTAAGCGAAGAGATATTTCCTTTAATCGGAATCCGCACCATTTCATCGCAAAGGCGGATAATATCCGGCGAAACTCCCGTATCTTCCGAACCCATTACAATTGCCACCGGGTCGGAAAAATTTCCTTCGGTATAATTTTTAGACGATTTTTCGGTAGCGGCAACTACCCGTATTCCGCAATTTTTCAGAAATTTGACAACATCGGTCAGGTTCTTTTCCTTGCACACGGGAATTGTATGCAAGGCGCCTGCCGAGGTTTTGATGGCATCGGCATTGACCGTTGCGCCGCCTTTGACGGGGATAATGATCGCATCCACGCCGGCACACTCGGCAGTACGGGCAATGGCGCCAAAATTGCGCACATCCGTTATGCCGTCCAGCACGATGATAAACGGATTTTTGCCGTTTTCAAACAGGAACGGAACAATGTCGTCAATCCGTTGATAGGTTGCTTGACTGATGAAAGCAATCGCTCCTTGGTGATTTTTGCGGGTGTAACGGTTGATTCGCTCCATCGGAACGCGCTGTACCTGAATGTGCGGTTTGTTTTTCAATGCGGCGAACAGTTCTCTTGCCGGTTCGCTTTGCATATCGTTTTTGATGATAATTTTATCAATCTCCTTATCGGCTTGTATCGCCTCAATAATGGCGCGAATGCCGAATATCATTTCGTTTTCCTTCATAAATATCTGTTCTGTTACATACTACTATTTGTAGTTTTTTTGCAAAAGTACAAAATAAAGACGTTAAACAAGCTAAGGTACTACTACTTTTGTTTGCTCAACGCTGCCGTTGCTACATACCTGCACCACGTAGAAGCCACCGGGCGCCCCTCGTTTAAATGTATAGGAGTAGTTTTTGCCTGCGAACGTAAACAATTTGTTTGAAGCTACAAGGCTGCCGTTCAAGCTGTAAAGCCGGAGTTCGGTTTCGCCGCCGGTTGTTGCCGTGAAGTTTACGTTGACAGCTGAGTTTGGTAATCACAATGATCAATTGGAATTGCGCAGTTTTAGTCAACTTCCAGAACCGGAAGTTCTTTCTCATTTTTTAAGGAAACATTTTTCTGATTATAACTATAAAAAGAGGTCTATATAAAAGATTTTCAAGATAAAACAATCCTGCTAATCTTGGAAATCTTACTAAAATCGCGGTTCAAGACATTATCAAAAGACTTTCTATTTTTTCCAAACGAGAAAGGAGAATTTGAAAATCGCGTTGTCTTATACGAAGTGTCATAAAGCAATCGGCATCAAAGTGTTGTTCGAGAATTGCCGGATTTTCCTCTTTTACCACGCGCATAACATCATTCAGAAAGGGATATTCAAACCGGATAGTAACGGTCTCATCTACTGTTTTTTCGATAATCTTATTATTGGAAACGGCATCGGCAGAAGCTTCTTTGTAGGCATTAATCAGTCCGCTTGTCCCCAATTTCGTTCCTCCGAAATAGCGAACAACAATAAGTAGTGTGTTTGTCAGATTATTGGATTGAAGTATTCCCAACATCGGTCGTCCGGCTGTTCCGGAAGGTTCGCCATCGTCATTGGCGCGTACTTCGCTGCTATCTGCTCCCAAAATATAGGCAAAACAGACGTGACGTGCATCGTGAAATTCTTTTCGTTTTTCCATAAGAATCTCTTTGATTTCTTCAACAGAAGAAACGGGAATGGCAAAAGCGAGGAATTTACTTCCTTTTTCTTTGTACAATCCTTCGGAGGTGGTTGATATGGTTAGAAAAGTGTCTTTCATTTTTATTTAATCCGTGTCCGTATTATTTTCAGGAAACATTTTTTGGTTGTTGCACTTTCCGAGTTGTTTGGCGTTTTGCGAGGTGATTACTTTTCCGCCTTGCTGTTCGATTTCCAAACGGGCATTTTTGGCTACGTTTGCGCCTTTGTGTGCAATTACAGCGCTTTCCTGCAAATTTTGAGGGTTGTTTTTTGCTGAAAGCTCCGTTGTTGTTGCTTCTGCCAACATATTGATAATTAGCTCTAAATTAGTCATATTATCACGCAGGTTTTCCTTTTTCAGGCTTTTATGCTGTTTGTATTGCTTGGTAGTCATTCCACTCCAAGTTTTGGTCATTAAATCTGTTAAAAGAGCATATTCCTCTCCCTGTTTTACACCAGCCTTGTCCCACTCGTCGGTCAATGCTTTGCGAACTTCTATTGATTTTATTCGTTGATTTATCCAGTTTTCGGAATATCCTAAACGCCTGTAATTCAGGATTGCGCGGTCAATAGAGAGTTCGGGATCAATGGTTTCATCTATTCTTTCTCTGCCGACTTGTGCAAGCCATCGTTTAAAAGGTTCTGCTTTGGGCGAGGGAATGGATTGTACAATACGAAAAATGCCTTCAATGTCTGCGGCTTGTATTTTTCGCTTTTTCCCATCGGCAGCAATCATTTCAACTGGGGGACAAATTGTCCCCCAGTTGGAATTTAACTCGGGGTCGCGTTTTTTCATTTTTTTGATATAGTCTTTGGCATCAACTGTATCTGTCAAAATTTCAACGACATCTTGTACCGAAAACCACCATTTTTCCTGTTCTTCGTCCCAAACGGAACGAACTTGTTGTTTGTCAAACAATTTAATACTTGTTTCCTTTTTCATTTGTATTCTATTTTTTTATATCCAGTTCCAACATTTATTATAATTCTTCCCGTCAGCGGTAGTTGTTAAGTAATCCTTAATAACTGATATTGCTTACTAATTCTCCAACAGTTTAAATCCTTTGTCTTTGTACAATGGAAATTTGGAATCTGCAGAAATCACGGTTAATCCCTCTGCTATTCCTTGTGAGATTATTGTTCTGTCAAATTGATCTTTGTGCTCTTTGCCACCAATCAAAGGGGTTGATAATTTTTCAAGAACTTCTATATGCTTTGGCTTTATGTCAAGAAATTGAATTTGTTTTTCTTCTACAGCTGTTATAATATCAGAAATACTGTCATATTTTGTTACTTTTCCTTCCTGTATTAAGAATATAATTTCGTGCAAACTCACAACGCTTGCATAAAAAGCGTGCTGAAAATAATCAATATCCTCTGCCAAATCTTTTCGTAATTTCGTTTTTTCGTCTTGCAAATACCACACTAAAATGTGTGTATCAAGTAGATAACCTTTCTTACTCATCCTACATTTGTTGTTAAAGTTAAACCAAACACCTCTTCATCCGGACCATTTACAATTATTCTACCTTTAAACATTCCCCTCAAGCCTCTTGGTTTAATTCTATGCCTTACATCAATTTCTTTTTTAGCTTTTGGCTTTGCTGCTGTTTTTTTTACTGTTGTTTCCATAATTTTTTCACTTTGAATACAAAAATAATTATTTTCTATTGAAAAAAAAGCACAAAAGAATGAATTTCTTTCGTGCTTTTTGTGCCTTCACGCTTTTATTTACCGATTCTTCTTAAACCCATCCTTTTTCTTCTTCCGAAATTTATTATCATCATCATTCTTACGCATTCTCCATTCTTTGCCGCTTTCGGAATTTTTTCCGCGGAAGCCGCCGTCTTTCCGGTCACGGTCTCCACCACGGTCGTTACGATTATTGTTGCGCTCGAATTTATCTCGTCTACCGAAACCATTTCCTCCTCCTTGTTTGCGGTCGTTTTGTACTTCTGTGAGGATAATTCCCGAATTAGCGTGCATATCAAAAGCATCCAACATTCGTCTCACATCGCTGCTTTCGACATCGAAGAATGAAAATTTGGAGGTGATTTCAATGTCATTGATTGCTATTTTTTTATCATTCAAGGTGTCGTTTATCAATCCGAGCACACGTTTAGGGGTAAATCCTTCGCGTTGTCCCATATTAATTTTCAGACGGGTGCGTTCTGATTTTCCACCTTTTTTTCCATCACCGCCACTGCCTTTTTCTTTGTCTTGCAGGTTCAAATCTTCCGAACCTTTGTAGTAATCCAAAAAGCGGTTAAATTCGAGGGAGACGAAATTTTTAATCAACTCCTCGCGATCCATATTTTCCAGCTGTTGCATAATTGCCGGAATGTATGGTTCGATTTCCTCGCTCACGCTCGCATTTTGCAACTTATTAATCATTGCAAATAGCTGACTTTGACACACTTCCAATCCGGTCGGAACTTTTCCTTGATCAAACTTTTTGTTGATCATGCGCTCTATATCTTTGATTTTTCCGCGCTCTTTCGTGTGAACAATTGAGATGGAGATACCCGATTTATTGGCGCGTCCTGTGCGTCCGCTGCGGTGCGTATAGCTTTCTATATCATCGGGCAAGTTGTAGTTGATAACGTGCGTAAGGTTGTTTACGTCCAATCCCCTTGCGGCAACGTCGGTAGCAACAAGTAATTGCAGGTTTTTGATGCGGAATTTCTGCATCACCGTATCGCGTTGTACTTGCGACAAATCGCCGTGCAGCGCATCCGCGTTGTATCCGTCCTGCATCAGACTGTCGGCAACTTCCTTGGTTTCCTGTCTTGTGCGGCAAAAGATGATACCGTAAATATCGGGATTAATATCCACCACACGTTTAAGGGCGGCATAGCGATTTTTAGCCTGCACCATATAATAGAGGTGTCGCACGTTTTCCGAACCCGAATTTTTTCGTCCGATAGTGATTTCAACGCTGTTTTTCATATACTTGCGGGCGATGTTCGCGATTTCTTTCGGCATTGTAGCCGAAAAAAGCAACGTCCGTCTTTCCGAAGGGGTCTCTTCCAAAATCCGTTCGATGTCCTCTTGAAATCCCATATTGAGCATTTCATCCGCCTCGTCCAACACCAAATAACGAACAGACGAAAGTTTAACTTTTTTACGGTCAATCAAGTCGATTAGTCGCCCCGGAGTTGCTACCAAAATTTGAGGGGGTGTGTCTAACTGTTTCAGTTGCTTGCGAATATCTTCACCGCCATATACAGGAACAACTCTTACTCCCGGCATATATTTGGAATAATTCTTTAAATCATTGGCAATCTGAATACAAAGTTCGCGCGTAGGCGCAAGTATAAGTGTTTGTACCCGGTGTTCGGAAACGTCTGTCAGATGTAAAATAGGGAGACCGAATGCGGCTGTTTTCCCCGTTCCGGTTTGTGCAAGTGCAACCAAGTCAGACCCGTCTTCGCCAAGCAAGAAAGGGGTTACTTTCTCTTGTACCGGCATCGGTTCTACGAAACCTAATTCTTCAATTCCTTTCAGGATTTCTTCTTTTAATCCTAATTCTCTAAATGTTACCATCGTTTTTGTATAAAATTGTATAATTATCGAGCACCGTTCTCAATGTTTTTCTCGTCATAATCCACTACTCTTATACTAAAACAGATGTAACAAAAAAATCAGAAACCCTTTCCACAAGGGTATATAACGCAGCAATTGGCACTCATTCCTTTTTTGAGCGTGCAAATATACGACTTTATTTTGTCTTAAAGCGTGATTTTAGCAAGATTTATAGGGCAAATGCGGAAATTTAGGTAACATGAGTTAAATGTCCCGTCAGGGACAAAATGTTGGTAGAAAAATGTTGTTATTTCCTGCTTGCGTGCCGTCAGGTACGCAATGTAGTAACGTGTAAAAAATGAAAGGTTCAAAAGTTCAAGGTTTAAAGTTTAAGGTTGCGATTTGAACCTTGAACCTTAAACTTTGAACATAAAATTAGAGCAACTTATTTTTTTACACGTTACGTAAAGGGTGAAAAATAAAAATGACCATAAAATCTTGATAATCCTGTAAATCTTGGTTCAAAACAAAAACTCCCGGCAATCATCCAATTACCGGGAGTTTTTTACTATTTGCTTAGTTTTTTATTCGCTTAATTTTTTCAAAATATGCTTCATATCCACTTGATCGCTGACGATTTTCTGTAAATCATCAATTTTTACGCGCTCTTGTTGCATCGTGTCGCGGTAGCGGATGGTTACGGTGTTGTCTTCGAGTGTTTGGTGGTCAACGGTTACGCAAAATGGCGTTCCGATAGCGTCTTGACGACGATAGCGTTTTCCGATGGTATCTTTTTCTTCGTAAACACATTTGAAGTTGTATTTTAACTCGTTCATTATTTCCGTTGCTTTTTCCGGAAGTCCGTCTTTTTTCAACAACGGAAGAATGGCTAATTTCACAGGAGCTAATACCGAAGGCAATGTCAATACCACGCGAGTTTCTCCGCCTTCCAACACCTCTTCTTTGTACGAAGCCGCCATAATACTGAGAAACATACGATCCAAACCGATGGAGGTTTCAACCACGTATGGAGTGTATGATTCGTTGATTTCAGGGTCAAAATATTTGATGTTTTTGCCGGAAAATTTCTCGTGGCTGCTCAAATCGAAATCGGTACGCGAGTGAATACCTTCTACTTCTTTGAAACCAAACGGCATTTCAAATTCGATGTCCGTAGCGGCGTTGGCATAGTGCGCCAATTTGTCGTGGTCGTGGTAGCGGTATTTGTGGTCGCCCAATCCGAGCGCTTTGTGCCATCTCAAACGGAACGATTTCCATTGTTCAAACCATTTCATTTCTTCACCCGGGCGAACAAAAAATTGCATTTCCATCTGTTCAAATTCGCGCATACGGAAGATAAATTGGCGCGCCACAATCTCGTTGCGGAATGCTTTTCCGATTTGTGCAATTCCGAAAGGAATTTTCATACGACCGGTTTTTTGCACGTTCAAGTAGTTGACAAAAATACCTTGCGCTGTTTCGGGACGTAAATAAATTTTCAATGCACCCTCTGAAGTTGAACCCATTTCGGTAGAGAACATCAAATTGAATTGACGAACATCCGTCCAATTTTTGGTTCCGCTGATTGGGCAAACCACTTCGTAATCTTCGATGATTTGTTTCAATTCCGCCAAATCCGAATCGTTCAACGCCTTTACGAAACGAGCGTGAATTTCACCGCGTTTGGCTTGATTTTCCAACACGCGCGGATTGGTTTGTTTGAACATTTCGACATCAAAAGCCTCGCCAAATTTTTTGGCTGCTTTTTCAACCTCTTTATCTATTTTTTCATCGTACTTCGCCATCAGTTCTTCAATCAAGACATCGGCTCGGTAGCGTTTTTTGGAATCTTTATTGTCAATCAACGGGTCGTTGAACGCATCTACGTGTCCGGAAGCCTTCCAAGTGGTCGGGTGCATAAAGATAGCGGAATCAATACCCACTACGTTGCCGTGCAACAAAGTCATACTGTCCCACCAATATTTTTTGATGTTGTTTTTCAACTCAACTCCGTTCTGACCATAGTCATATACCGCTCCAAGTCCGTCATAAATTTCACTTGAAGGAAAAACGAAACCATACTCTTTGCTGTGAGCAATCAATTTTTTAAAAACATCGTCTTGTGAAGCCATAATTTTTTAGTGATAAGTGATGAAGTGATAAGTGATAAAAATTTATCACTTTATTTTCGGACGCGAATTTAGTCATTTTTATATGAAAAAGCTAATATTAATTTCAATTTATCAATAAAGTACAATTAGAAATAAATTCATCAACCTATTAATGTGTTTTATTTGCCGAATTTCTTAACTTTGCTTGCTTTTTTCAAAATAAATTATTGAGCTTATGAAGGTAATAAAATTTGGAAGTTCCACAGTAGCCTCCGCCCAAGGAATAAAAAATGTTGCTAAATTGATCTCTTCTGCCAAGGGAGAAAAAAATATAATCGTGCTGTCGGCTATGTGCGGGACAACCGACACGCTGATTGAGATTGCCGACTATCTTTACAAAAAGAATCAAGACGGCGCAAAAGAGTTGACCAACGCATTGGAGCAAACCTATCTGAATATTGTCAAAGAGCTCTATTCGGATGCAACGATTCAAAGCAAAATGGCTATTGAATTGACTATGCAGTTTGATGAAATCCGTTCTTTATCCAAAGATATATTTACTCTTTTTGAGGAGAAAAAAATTGTGGCTCAGGGTGAATTACTGATTAGCCGCCTTTTTATCGAATACCTGCGTGAAAACGGGGTGAACGCCAAACTCATCCCCGCGTTGGAATTTATGCGCATCGACAAAAACGAAGAACCGGATGTCTATTTCATAAAAGAAAATTTGACGAAACAGTTGGAAAATGCCGATGATGCAGATCTGTACATTACACAAGGATTTATTTGCCGGAATGCGTACAACGAAATCGACAATTTGAAACGAGGCGGCAGCGACTACACTGCATCCCTTATCAGTGCAGCTGTACAAGCCGAAGAGATTCAGATTTGGACAGATATGGACGGTATGTATAATATCGACCCGCAAATTATTGAAAATGCAAAACCTGTAGCCAAATTGAGTTTTGATGAGGCTGCCGAACTCTCTTATTTCGGAAACAACATTTTGCACCCAACAAGTATTCTTCCGGCTAAACTTGCCAATATTCCGGTTCGACTACTGAACATACTGCAACCACAAGCGTGCGGAACGTTGATTTCGACCGAATTTGCTCTGAAAAAAATTGAGGCGGTTGCCACCAAAGAGGGAATTACGGCAATCAAGATTAAATCCGGACGAATGCTTTTTGCACACGGTTTCTTGCGCCGGGTGTTTGAAATATTTGAAGGACACAAGACCTCTATTGATATGGTTACGACTTCCGAAGTAGGCGTTTCGATAACGATTGATAACAATAAGCATTTGGAAGAAATCGTCAACGACCTGAAAAAATTCGGAACCGTTACCGTACACAAAGATATGGTGATTGTGTGTGTCGTCGGACACCTTCCGGACGATAACATCGGATTCCAAGCCAAAGTTGTCGATGCCTTGAAAGATATTCCAATCCGAATGATTTCCTACGGAGGCAGTATACACAATATTTCATTCCTCATTCATTCAAAAGACAAGGTAAAGGCGTTGAAGGCGTTGAATGAGAAGCTGTTTTAAATTTAGAAACCGTATCTCGCCGTAGAGACGGGGCGTGCCCCGTCTCTACATCCAAAATGTGCACAATAACAACGATTGTGTATCCTTAAAAATAAACGATAATTAATTGTTTGTAAATGTTTTACGATAATTTCACGGGATAGTGATATTGCGTGTATTTAAAAAGTTAACTGCAACCGGCAGACAGCGCAGCGCATTTTGCAGGCAAGAAAGACAGAGCGTTGCGGACAACGACGTGATATTTTGAAAGACAAATGACTGAAAAATGGCAAAAATGGAACAGAAATATTTTACAAATGGTTGGCTTTCGCCGTGTTCGCTACGCTCACACCGCACCGCCAACCCACGCCCCAAAATAGGCTTCGCCATTTTGCGGCTCTGCCCACCCACCACCCTTACGGTGGCGGACACTAAAAGTGCAGTACATTTGGGAAGTGAAAAAATACAAAAAAATATTAACTTTGCGCAGAAAATATCGTAAAAATCAAAGATATAGCAATAATGAAAGAAAATCAAAAGAAATTTTTATCTCAGTTTGACCAACCATTGCGTAAGCATATTATAAATTTTTGTAACACCATTAGTTCAAAAGAATATGATGTGTACATTTTATTAGCAAGAAAGGCAGCTTGCTTCATTGATACTTTAATGGAGTTGGAGTTAGTAGAAATGAACGGAAAAATTGTATCGGACAGAGTGTTAGAGTTTGATACAAGTTGGCTAACTAACAAGAAAGTAGCAATAATTGATGATACAATAATTTCAGGAACATCTATTTATAAGCTAATAAAGAAGTTAGAAGATATAAACATTCAAAAAGTTGATGTTTATGCGTTTTGCATAAATGAACATTGGTATGTTGAAGAAATGCTTTTGAGGGACGATGGAACGAGCTATCTTAATCAACCATATTTAAAATTAGACCATACTTCGAGTTTGAGATTTTGTAGAAATATTGTTGAAGCCTTATCAATCACACCAAGACCTTACAATATTGACTTTTCCATATATGAGAACATAAAATTGTCTTCTTCAAAGATAGATAAACTGTTTGAAGCATCATATTGGAAGATAACTGACACAACAAGTACAAAACAAAAAGAAAATAATGTTTTTTGTTACACAATAAATCCAACAAAAAATTTCATTAAAAGGTATAATGAAAAATTAGGTTGGGAGATAAGTGAAATTGCTTGCTTAAAACTTAGATTGTATGCCGAAAAAAATATTGACCCACAAAACAAAATTACATATTTGTCTAAAATAGTTCCATTTATTATTTTTAATCCTATCAGTGTTAATAATGCCAACATAATTATAGAAAGTATATGTGAACAAGAAGAAATTTCAATAGATGATTTAACACCACAATTAAAAACAGATAGTGCAAAATTAAATTTTATTCAATTTTATTATGCCGATAAACTATTTCAGACATGGCTTGAATGTGCAACAGAGACTATTGATATTACCTCAAAATTTGTTAAGAACAAACGAAGTCTTTATTTTCTTTTTCCCCCAAAAGTGTTAGATTTCATAGACCAAATGCACACAAAAGAGAAAACACCTAAATCAAATCTAAAAAATCTCTTTTCTGATAATGAATATATTCCTCTTGATAATACAAAAGAAGAGTTAAATCCAATTGAAAATCTCTTTAATTTGACTAATCTTTTTTTGAAACTATATTATGAAAAGGAATTGCCTGCAAGAAGAATAGTAAAAAAAATAAACAAAAAAGCATTTGAAGACCCCACTTATAAAGAGGAAGTTGAGCGTTTGGAAAATGGCATTAGTGTAAATGAACTAAAATCTGTTATTTCTAAATCTGTAAACAATTTTTCGGACACTAATCAAATCTTATCCTTATTTTTAGACAAATATATTGATAATGGTATCATAGTGCCTATTACCGTAAGTAAAGACGGTTACATTTATAGAGGCTATCGCCATGGCGAAGAGGTTGTTTGGGGAAATTATAATAATCGGTTGTTGGGTAAATATTTCAACAAATACTTAACAAACATAGAGGCAAAAGAACTTTCTCAAACATATTTTCAAAAGTTATTAGTTCTTTTTCTAAAAATCGGTTTGAAAGAAGATATTCTTGAAGAATATAGTACATCAACACCAAGAAAGTTAAAAACAAAATTATTGAGCGTAAAAGCACATCTATTCGGTATGGTTTCAGATTATGACGAATTGGAACCATACGAAACAAAGGTACATTTGCCAATAATTGACCCTAATATTAAATCTTATTGGACATCAAGTTTTTTACAGGATTTAGACATAATAACCTTAAACAAAAATAAAAATTTTGAATTTAATTTTGAAAAATTTGAAACTTCATATACAAGCGACATGGAAGATGGAGAACCGTCTGATATTGACCCTTCTGATTTAGACAGAGTGTATGATATTGCAGACATATTTGGCTTTTTGCGAAAAAACAAACAATTGAACGAAGACGACTTAGTGCTTCTTACTTCCTGCGTGAACTTACATGACAATACAGCCTCATTGGCTGCAGAACTGCAAATTTACCTTAATGGAATTGATAGATACAAAAACAAAATATTTTCAGGTGTTAGTTCCGAGTTTACTGTTCAAAAACTTAAAATTTTAAGAGATATAAATGAAAATTATATTTGGACTGCCATAAATAGTGGCTATTTTAAGTTTTTAAATTATTTAGAAGGTAATGGATTAAATTGTATCCAAAATGTAGAGAAATACCTTGAAGAACAAGGCAAAAATTCTGAAGCAAGAATTTGGAGGCGTTATTGGAGAATAGACATGGATTTATCCAAAGGGGAAGTTAATGAACTAAACCTAACCAACAGAAAAATGGGGCATTTATTGTTAGAAGCCAATATCACTTTCGCTATAATTCATATATTGATTTATGAACTCTTAGCTCGTCAAAATAAATTAGAAAGTCATTTCGATAGCCTTTATAAAAATATAGATGAGTATAAACAGAAAATAGGCGACATAGATAAAAAAATATCTGAAATTAAGACAAATGAAAGTTTGAATACATTAACTGATGAAAAAAAGAGTTTGCGTCGTAAAATAAAAAATACTACCAAAGAAATAGACAATCTAAAAAACTATCCGAAAGATAATATTGATTTCTTGGAAAATATCAAAAACTTAATATTTAAACAAGACCTACCCTTTCATAATTCAAGCAATTATTCTAAAATCTCTAATGATTTTTACAAACAACTAAAATCTTCTCAACTAATTGATTTAATTAAAGATAATCTATTAGTTGTTGATAAATTAACGAAAGATATTAAGATATTGATAGAGGAGGATTATAAATTAACTGTTCCTGCATGGGGTAAAGTTCAAGAAAAAGTAAAATACAATGCTTTCATTCATGTTAATTCTAATGAAAGCAACATGAATAAAAGAGAAGAAATAAAAAAAATACTAAGATATTATTTAGAAGAGTTTGAGATAGAAGAGTTTGGCGATGAAGCAAAAAATAAAACTATTAATTTGTTACGAGTGCCAAACGCACAAGATGGTTGTGGACAAATAATTGGTGTTAGAGGACAGTTTATACAAGAAAGACTTATAAAACTATCTTGTAAGTTATTAAATGTTTTCCATGAGAAGAACATTCAAATAACCATCTCTGTTTATCCGTATTTTAATGACGATGGCGTTTGGGCATATCACAATAATCAAACAAAAAATTATGATGTAGTAAAAGATAATTTATTTCAGCTTTTGGAAAATAATAATAATTCCAATGAAATTATCATTTACGATACTCATAGTAAACATTCTCTTCAAGACTTTTTACATCACTTGTTGAAACATTTTCAAAATAAGTTTTCTATAAATGAGGGGAATGCCTTAATCTCAAAAAGTCCAAATTATATAATTAAATTAAATATGCCTCACAAAATACAAAATACAACTATCGGAGTAATTACGGCTCTTCCCAAAGAGTTCGCTGCGATGAAGCAAATTCTTGATATTGAAAACACATCTGAAAAACAACCTGAAAATGACAATAATAACTATGCTATTGGATATATAAATAGTTTGAATGGCGGACAAATTAAGGTTGTTATTGCTTTAATGAAAGAGATGGGAACAAATAATGCAGCTTCTACCGTTACTAATTTATTGAGGTCTTTTGAAGATGTTGATGATATAATAGTTTGTGGTATTGCAGGTGGCGTTCCCAATGTGTTAAAATTAGAAGACCATGTTAGACTTGGCGATATTGTTATTTCTGACAAAAATGGAGTTTTGCAGTATGATAGCTTAAAAGAAACAGACACCAATATAACAATTAGAGATTATTCGTCAAAACCATCTGCGAAATTATTAGGTATAGTAAATTTATTGATTGCTGATTTTGAAGGCAATAAAAAGCCTTGGATTAACCACTTGAAGATACACGAAGGAAAATTAAGAAATTCAAATCGCCCCAATGTAGATACTGATATTCTCACAATTAAAGGCACAAAAGTTGCCCACCCTATTGACAAAGATAGGTTTTTACAAGAACCTAAAATTTTTCATGGTTCAATCGGTTCTTCAAATACTCTTTTGAAAAATGAGGATAAAAGAGATTTTTTAAGAGATACTTACGGAGTGAAAGCAATAGAAATGGAGGGGTCAGGAATTGCCGATGGAACATGGGTTTTATCAAAAGGATATTTAGTAGTGCGAGGTATAGTTGATTATTGTAATCCGGACAAAAATGATGAATGGCATAACTATGCCGCAACTTGTGCCGCATGTTATACAAAATCAATAATAGAAAGATTATAAAAGAAGAAAGAAAAACAGTACAAACGGCAGCAGTTAACGGGCGGTTTGGCAAGATGGCGGGTGTAGCACCGCTCAAACGGCAGTGTGATTTCGGAGGTTTTGCTCCCGCACGAGCCCCGAGGCTGGCGCTGGTCTGTGACCAGTGCCTTGTCTGTCTAAAAAAAATTAATGATTGTCCGGAATTATACCTAAATTAGGCAATCCATTAGGATTGCATCTCTCGGTAGATGAATAATCTCGTCCTAAATCGCAAGCCGTAGGTTTGCGTCCTAATTTATTCAAGGTTGCAAAC
>Ga0209737_10000193_pt1 | contig 54823 bp, 69 predicted proteins | sample TergutCu122P3_FD_187284 | JGI IMG/M metagenome (GOLD analysis project Ga0209737, IMG submission 187284) | Cubitermes ugandensis P3 segment gut microbial communities from Kakamega Forest, Kenya - Cu122 P3 (SPAdes) (version 2) | ecosystem: Host-associated > Arthropoda: Insects > Digestive system... | reverse complement strand
ACACTCCCCCAGCCCTGCAAGGGCTGAATAATGTCTGTTCAGCCCTTGCAGGGCTGGACGATGGTGCTGTCTGTCTCCGCCGGTTCCGCGTTCGCTACGCTCACGCTCCACCGACGGTTACTCATGTGGCGCGCCTGCGGCGCTTCTTGGAATGTGAGAGAAGAGCATGTCATCAGAGACCATGACGCAGCTCTTGTGTAGAAACCTATGCTTTGAAGGGGAGGGAACTTTTGTTCCTTCGCGGCGTCGCGCCTTCGCGTGAGAACAAACAGGGCGCGATAAATCGCGCCCCTACGCTCTGATACCTGACCTCTGACTTCTGATCCCTGACACCCGGATGGCGCTTCGCTTATCCGGGCTACGCTCTGACCCCTGACAACAACACCCAGCCATCGAGCGTTTTCCAGGGCGCGATGTCGAACCAGGGCGCGTAGCAGGCGCAAAGTTCTTCCTGTTGTTCTTCCAGAATGCCGGAGAGGATGAGGCGACCGCCGATGGCGGTGCGACCAGCGAGCAACGGCGCCAACGCCCGCAACGGGTTGGCGAGGATGTTGGCGATCACGAGGTCGAAGCTTTGTTCGGGCAACTGATCGGGCGCGACGAAGATTGCGTCGAGGTGGTTGGCTAGCGCGTTTTCGCGGCTGGCGATCAAGGCTTGCGGGTCGATGTCGGTGCCGAAGGCTTGGCCGTTCGCGCCCATGCCAAACAGTCGCGCCGCCAGCAGCAGAATACCGGAGCCGCAGCCGTAGTCGAGTACGGACGCGAGAGGAAACACCCCCCCTCCGCCTCCGTTGACACTCCGGCAAACCCCCGCCGCCTCCGGCTGCCCCCCCTTTGAAAAGGGGGCAAAACAGGAGCCTGACAGGGAGAGAGGCTTCAAACCCCCGTCCGTCTGCGACGAACACCCTCCCCGATCAGAATCGCTTCGGGGACAGGCTCTTTCAAAAGGGGGCGTGTGTTCCCGCAACCATTTCAGGCACAGTTGTGTGGTCGGATGCGAGCCGGTGCCGAAGGCGAGGCCGGGGTCGAGCCGCAAAATGTACCGCGCATCGGCAGGCGGTGTTGACCAGGTCGGCACGATCCAGAAATCGTCGGTCACGGCGATGGGTCCGAATTGCGTTTGTGTTTCGCGCACCCAGTCGCGCTCGGCCATCGGCACGATTTCAAACAGCGGCAACGGGCAGGAGAGGGTTGTGGCAATGCGGCGCAATACTACGTTTAACGTAGTTTCTTCTGGTTCACCCGCCGGTTCGTCCGCAAACAACGCGTCGATCCGCACGACCGGCCACAACAAACCTTCGGACGCGCCGGGTTCGCCATATTGCGGGGTTTCCTGATCGGTGCCGAGATGGGGGTCGGATAAATCGACGGACAACGCGCCGATGTCGAGCAAGGCGTCAGACCAGGCTTCCGCCTGTTCCGCCGCCGTCTCGAAACGCAAAACGCGATAGTTCACGAAGATTTACTTCAGCGTTTTCCGCAACGCCATCCGTTCTTCGAGGTAGTGGATCGAATAATTGCTGCGAACGAAATTTTCATCGCTCAGCAAATCCTGATGCAGGTCGAGATTGGTTTTGATGCCGCCGACGACCATTTCGGAAAGCGCGACGCGCATCCGGGCAATCGCCTGTTCGCGCGTGTCGCCGTAGGAAATGATTTTGCCGATCATCGAATCGTAATTCGGCGGCACGAAGTAGTTGTGATAAACGTGTGAATCGACCCGAATGCCCGGCCCGCCCGGCGCGTGATACGAGGTGATGCGTCCGGGAGACGGCGCAAACGTTTCCGGGTCTTCGGCGTTGATCCGGCACTCGATGGAGTGACCGCGACGAACGATGTCGCGCTGACGCAGCGTCATTTTGTGACCGGCGGCAATCTTGATCTGTTCCTGAACGAGATCGACGCCGGTGATCATTTCGGTGACCGGATGTTCGACCTGAATGCGCGTGTTCATTTCGATGAAGAAGAACTCGCCGTCTTGATAGAGAAACTCGAACGTCCCTGCGCCGAGGTAGCCGATTTTGCGGCAAGCGTCGGCGCAACGGTCGCCGATTCGGGTCAACGTGCGCGCCGGAATGCCGACGGCGGGCGCTTCTTCGATGATTTTCTGATGGCGGCGCTGCATCGAGCAATCGCGGTCGGACAGCCAGATGGCGTTTTTGTGCGTGTCGGCGAGCACCTGAATTTCGACGTGGCGCGGATTCGCCAGAAAACGCTCCATGTACACCGTCGGATTGCCGAACGCGCTTTGCGCTTCGGCGCGCGTCAGCGTGACCGCCGAGATCAGCGCAGCTTCGGTGTTGACGACGCGCATACCGCGTCCGCCGCCGCCGCCGGATGCCTTGATGATGACCGGATAACCGACTTGTCGCGCAATTTTCAGGATTTCCTTCGGGTCTTCCGGCAACGCGCCTTCCGAACCCGGCACGCAGGGCACGCCGGCCTTGATCATCATTGCCTTGGCGTTGACCTTGTCGCCCATCATTCGGATCGTTTCGGCTTTGGGGCCGATAAAGACGAAGCCGGACGACACCACTTTTTCGGCGAAATCGGCGTTTTCCGACAGGAAGCCGTAACCCGGATGAATCGCCTGCGCGTCGGTCACTTCGGCGGCCGCGATAATCGCCGGCATATTCAAGTAACTCAGCGTGGGCGGCGGCGGCCCGATGCACACCGATTCGTCGGCCAGCCGGACGTATTTGGCGTCGCGATCGGCTTCCGAATGGACGACGACGGTCTTGATGCCCATTTCGCGGCAGGCGCGCTGAATCCGCAGCGCGATCTCGCCGCGGTTGGCGATCAGAATTTTGTCAAACAGAGGTTGGGGTTTACGAGCAGCCACGCGAACAATCCTTCGCTTGTTGGTAAATACTTGCTGCGCAGGGCGCGCTTATTCGATCACAAAAAGCGGTTGGCCGAATTCGACCGGATGACCGTTTTCAACCAGAATGGCCTTGACCACCCCGGCGCGATCGGCCTCGATCTCGTTCATCAGCTTCATCGCCTCGACGATGCAAAGCGTATCGCCTTCCTTGACGGCCATGCCGATATCGACGAAGGGCTTCGCGCCCGGCGACGACGCGCGGTAAAACGTGCCGACCATCGGGCTGGTGATCGTATGACCGCTCGGCGCCGACGGCGCTTCCGGCGCAGCAGGCGCGGCGGCGGTCGCCGCTGCCGGGGCGGCGTGCATCGGCTGCGGCGCCGCCATCATCATGGTCGGCGCGGTCATCATTGCTGCGGAAGCGCGGGTAATGCGCACCCGCTCTTCCCCCTCCTGAATTTCAAGCTCGGCGATACCGGACGATTCGACCAGTTCGATCAATGTTTTGAGTTTGCGTAAGTCCATGGTCAAGACCTTTTTTGTAAAAATTCGAGCGCCCACATCACCGCGAACTCGTAACCGCGTACGCCAAGACCGGTAATGACCCCGATGGCCTGATCGGCCAGCATGGAACGGTGACGAAACGGCTCACGAGCGTGGATATTGGACAAGTGAACTTCAATAAACGGCAACGCCACACCGGACAACGCGTCGCGCAACGCGACACTGGTATGCGTCAGCCCCCCCGGATTGATAACAACGAACCCGACCCCTTTTTGCGGCGCCGTGTGAATAAAGTCGATCAACACGCCCTCGCTGTTGCTCTGGAACGACAAAAACGGCACGCCTGCCGCCTGCGTCAGACCGTCCAACCGCGCATTGATGTCCGCCAGCGAATCATGACCGTAAATCGTCGGCTCTCGCGTGCCCAACAGATTCAGATTGGGGCCGTGCAGCACCAGAATGGACGGGACAGAAGAGGCGGCAGAAGACTTGGAGGCAGTCATGGCGCGGAGCAGAATGGAGGAAGAATCAGCGCGTCAGGCGGAGATCGGTAAAACGCGGCAAGAGGACAACAAAAACTTCATCATGATGCGATCCTCGCGCAACTGCGCGCAAAATATTGCGAAAAGATACAGCTTCGCAACAAAGAAGGCCGAACGACGCGCATTTTCAAAAGGCCATTAAATGAAAAAGGTTGAATGGAAGTTTGCCGCAGATCGCTACAAGTTGTCCAGTGTTAAATGAAAAAAAGTGTGACATCGGAAAAAACCGCGGAAAAAACCGCGGAAAAAACCGAAAATGCCACAAGCGTTAGGGGAAGCGTCCGCCGGAGATCGTCATTGACGGTGGGAACAGGAGCGTTTTTGAAAGTGAGCGGTCACTTTTTAGGCCGCAGGGCTGCAAAAACCGGCGCTGTTTCGGGCAAACAACCGTGCCAAATCCGGAAACTCTCCGCCGCCTGCTCGACCAGCATCCCGAAACCGTCACTCCACCGATGCGCGCCGCATGTTCTCGCCCACCCCAGAAAGAACGTCTCCTCGTTATCGGCATAGCTCAAATCATAAAAGAACGTGCCGGGCGCACACAGCGACATCAGCCAGGGCCAGGCTGAATTTCCCTCAGCCCCTTTTTCAAACGGAGTGCCGCCGAAGGCGGCGGAGGTTTGCCGGAGCGCCTCCCTACCCTTTGCACCCCTCTCCCCTTGCGGGAGAGGGGCTGGGGGAGAGGGGGTATTTTCGGGAAGCAGATTGCTTCCCCTACGGGCAAAACGTTCCGATAGAGGCGCAGGGGCGGCAACCTGCTGCCCGATCTGATTCCTGCCAACCCCCACCTTCAAGCTGGTGGCATGAATCACCAGATCGAACGCCGCCCCACCGGTTTTCGCTGAAAAATGCGAGACAGCCGACAACGGCGCGTCAGGATAAACAGCGGCGAACTGCTGAACAAGCCGCTGCGCCTTGTCGGCGCTCCGGTTCCACAACACGATCTGCGCCGGTCGCGCATCAAGCAACGGCCCCAGAATTCCGGCGCTGGCGCCGCCCGCGCCCAGAACCAAAAGTCGCTGATCGGCCAGCGGCAGCCCGAGTCTGCCGACCAAATCACGGACAAGCCCGATGCCGTCGGTATTGTCCGCGCGCCATCCGCCGCGCCCATCCGCCATCAACGTATTGGCCGCCCCCGCCAAGCGCGATCGCTCGCTGACCGCCGAAGCAAGGCGAAACGCGGCGTCCTTGAACGGCGCCGTGACATTCATCCCGAAACCGCCATCGGCAAAAAACCGCCGCGCCGCATCGGCGAAACCGGAATCATCGGGCGCCAGCGGCGCTTCGATACGCCGGTAAGTTATCGCCTTTCCGGTTTGCTCTGCAAACGCCCGATGAATCTCGGGCGAACGGGAATGCGCGATGGGATTGCCGATAACAGCGAAATGTTTCATTTTGGGAACGAAGCGAACAAAGAGTGGACATTCTAAACTTTTAACCACGAAAAACACGATTTAACCTGAAAACCTCAGTTGGACGTGCCCGCCAGTGCTGGCGAGCGCGTAGCACACTCACCCAACGGATAGGTATCTACACACGTAGGGGGGGGGTAGCCTGTACGCGCGCGATCGTTTTGTCAGTGATTTGCGCTCATTTTGTCAGCGCGAAAATCGTCATATAAAGACAAAACGCCTGCAAAAAAGCCACGCCGAAACGGGGCTTTTTATTTGCTTTTTGAACGCGGCGGACGGACGGTTTTAAACACCGGCTCCGGGCCGCGCGTCCCGGCGGTGATCTGGGGGTTGTCCGGGATCACCCACGATCTGCCGACTTGCTGCGCGCCCTTGACGCGCCCTTCTTTGAGCAGGGCTTGGAGGCGGCGCTGGCTGATGCCGAGCCGCGCGGCAGCCTCAGCGGTTGACTGCATGGTCGCGCTCCCGTTGCCATATTTTTACCGCCTCGTTGGCCAGTCTGCGAATCATGATCGGGGTGTTGTGCAGGCCGTTTTTGGCCTCCAGTGCGGCCTGCACGTTGGCGAGGTTGGCGGGCATCACGAAACCCGCGCCGAACGGCTGTGCACCGTCAGGCACGTTGCCGAAGTAGACGACAAGCCTGGTGTCGTGCGTGGCGGTGCAGGCCATCAGATCGACCTGCCACCGCTCACGCCATTTGTACGTCCTGCTGACCATTCCGGCCCTCATTTTTTTGGTTCCAGCGGAATTTTAACCCATTCTCGCAACCGACGGTCGCTGTTGTAGGTGTCCGTCATCGACCTGCGCCGGTGGCCGAGCAGCTTGCGGGTATCGATGCCCTGTGCGTCGTAAAGCCGCTCGGCCAGAGACCGTTGCTCATGAAAAGTCGGCGGTGTCCCCTCGCTGCTCCAAGGGCCGCAAACAGTCTCACGCAATCGGCAAAACCGCACCGATAAAAGAGAGGCATTGACCGGCAGCCCATGCGCCTTGTGCGCTGTATGTAGCAGATACGGCGTAGCGCTGCCATCGCGGCAGAGGTCTATCGCATCGCCAACCGACCAGCCGATGGCCTCGCAGCGCAGCGCCAGCGGGATGGCCACGCGTGCGCCGGTTTTTTCTTGGATCACCCAAAGATGACCATCAAAAACATCCTCGGCGAATCGCATCTTAATGATGTCCCCGCGCCGCTGGCCGGTGGTGACGGCCAGCAGCATCGCCCTGTGTAAGTAAGGGTACGGGCAGCGCGACGCCACCTCGCGCTCGGTGGCGGCGAGGTGGCGAGCAGCCCAGTCGGCGACGGTGGGGGCGCGTTTAAAAAAATTAAGCATTGGCCTCTCCAAGCGCTAAAAAGGGCGTCCGTCTTTTGACTGGCCAAAAAATCCCTTTTCACCGTCCCACTGCATTATGCCAGTGACCGTGAAACATTCCTGCCCATTGAGCGGCTGGATGAGAGTATGCCATTCCCCGTCATCAACCCTGTACACCCATGACACATACGCAAAATCGTAAACGTTGTGACGCACGTTGTGTGTTGCTATGCCCGACGAGCCTATATAAATATCACCATAAGCCGCTCCTGTCATTCGCGCGATTACGCTTTTTACCGTATTTTTGTGCGCCATTGCGTTAAGCTTTTTCATATCGCCACCCCATTCTTCCGCGCCGCACAAACCCATCTGGCCTGCCGAAGTAGACGGCGTTTTGCCAAAACGTGAGTGCGTTTTTACGTTTGCCGATATAGGCGTGTAGCCCGGAGTTGTAGGCCATCGTTTTTCCGTCACTCACCCGCATGGCGTGGCGCGGCACAGATCCCGACATAAGCAAACACCGCTCCATCGGAAAAACGTCGATCTCCGTTTTTACGCCCGCCACTCTGGCGTCGAGCCAGCCCGTCCGAAACGCGCTTTGCAAATCGCGGTAGGTCAGCATGGCTTATCTCCCTTAATCGCGCGTCCGATCAAGCGCGAATGCTGTTGCACCCATTCTTCCCAGTCGGCGACGCTGGCGTCCGGCCCCGGACACAGGACATCATCGTCATCACTTGACATGTCGTAAACAGCCGTGATGATGCTTTGCGCTGCGCCGCCGCCGATTTCGCGTGGCCGAAAAACTTTGGTGAGCGGAACGTCCTTACCGCCGACCGTGAAACCAGACACCGGCGTAGTAATCAGCGCCGAGATAACGCCCCGGATTTTGCGAGCGTGATTCCGCGCCGCCATAACGGCATCGTCCCACGACATCGTTGTGAGGTCGTACTCTTCGCGGGTCATCGTCGGGTCGCTCGGGGCTCCGTAAACGATATAGAGTGTGGCAATGTGGTTTTGTTTCATGATTCATCTCCGTAGAGGCCGGGGCGTGCCCCGGCGGGTGGTTGGTCAAGTGTTTTCGCGGGTATGCCAGGGCTGGCGGCGGATGTATCCGTAGTCGCCGTCAGCCTCGGAAAGGGTCAGCGTTTCAATTTCGCCGCTCATGGTTTCCCATTCGTCCAGGGCGATAACCACTCCGGTTACCGCATAATGGCCGCCTTCGCTCTGGGCGATTCTGTATTCCGCCTGCCAGGCATGGATGCGCAGTTCGGCGTTGCTCCACTCGTGGCCGCTGCCGAGGCGGTGTTTTTCGATCAGGAAGGCTTCGATTTTGCGGTAACCGGCCTCAGTGACTTGAGGGATCAGGTCTGCGCCGTCGGCGAAGGCTTTGCGTGATTTGATGTGTGACATATTTACAATCTCCGTAGAGTCCGGCTACTGGCTGGAGGCAGATGGGACGGGGTTGTTCCATAGGTGTAACTATACGCTATTGCGCATAGTCCGGCAAGCCTGTAAAGTTGATCCATGTCAAAAAGTTTCCATTTTGTGCAATTCAGTAAGAGCTTGCCCCCTCCCCAACCCTCTCCCGCAAGCGGGAGATGGGGCAAACCCCCGTCGGCTTCGCCGACACCCCCTTTGGAAAGGGGGCTTTGGAATTAGTTGCTGATCAGCAGTTCGCTGGCGGTGTGGTCGTTGTTGCTGCCGACGGTGTATTTCAGCTTGACTTGTTTAAATTTGAAGCCTTTGAAGATGCGTCTAATCTCCACGTGGTCGTTGAGGGAGAGGATGAAACGGCCTTTGATCGCCGTCAGTTGTGTTGCCAGACGCTCGAAATCGGCGCGCTCGAACAAGCCTTTGCCGTAGTAGTCCTCGCACTGGTAGTAGGGCGGGTCGAGATAGAAAAGGGTGGTGGCGCGGTCGTAGCGGCTGATGAAATCGCCGTAGGGCAGGCACTCGATGATCACGGACGCCAGCCGCTCGTGGACATCATCCAGCATCGGGATCAGCTTCGTGATGTCGAATTTGCCCGGACGGTCAACGTGTGAACCAAACGTTTGGCCGTGGCGTTTTCCGCCGTAGGCAACACGTTGCAGGTATAAAAATCGTGCGCTGCGCTCCAGATCGGTCAGGGTGTTCGGTGGCGTTTTGAGCAGGCGGTCGAAGTCTGCGCGTGTAGTGATCTGGTAGCGCAGCATCTCCAGAAAAGGCGTGTAGTGCCGCTGGAGCACTCTGAAAAAGGTGGCGACATCACGGGAGTAATCGTTGATGACTTCGCCTTTCGCTCTAAACGGGCGGCGCAGAAAAACGCCGCCCATGCCTACGAACGGCTCGGCGTAGGTCTGGTGCGGCACCTCTGCGATGGCGTCGATGATCTGCGCGGCGAGGCGCGATTTGCCGCCAACGTAGGCGGCGACGGGTGAAACGGGTTGAATTTGTTGAAGCATAGCAAGCCTTTCAGTGTTTAAAAAATCGAAAATCTGGTAGGCTTGTCCCGCTGCGACGTCGCGGCAGGGGACTTGCCCGGCTTGCAGGGTATATCTGCATTCTGGGGCTGTGCCGGTGTGTTGACGCACATCGTCACAGCGCCCCTCTCTTGTTTTGTTTATTTCACGGCTCCACCCCAAACCAGCGCAGAATAACAACGCCACCTGTCCCTGCAACGGGTTGTATCGTTCCTGTCCCGCCTTTGCCTCCGCTGCCGTAAGACTTTCCGTTTAAAACGCCGATAACGTTTCCGCCGCCCGCGCCGCCGCCGCTTGCGTCGCCAGCGAATCCAGCCGATCCAGGAATATTCCGTCCAGTGAGATCACCATTAAAACCAAAGATCATCCCACCTTGACCCCCTACGCCTTGAGCGGTGTTCGTCGCGCGCGTTCCTCGATAGCCGCCGTTTACTACAAAATTTGTGCCAGCGCCTCCGATTTGAAATTTTTGAATGTAGGTTTGGCCGCCGGTCGCTCCGTCTGTGGGCGCCGTACCGCTTACACCTGCGTTTCCGCCAGCGCCGACAATGCCTGTGATTATTTCACCTGGCGTAACGTAGCCGATCATGTCGAAAAGTGCACCGCCACCGCCACCACCGCCACCGCAATAACCATTACTGCCACCACCACCACCGCCGCCGCCGCCGCCGCAAAGATCGTACCAAAGCACACGAACACCGGCGGGCACCGTGAATGAGAATGCACCGGGCGCCTCTATGATTTTTGTCTGCCACATCGCGCGCGGCGAAGAAGCAATCGCCGCAACCAGCGCGTTGTACTGCGACAACGCCGTCGCTGCTGATTGCCGAGAGTTCACGGGCGCGTCGAGATTGTCGATTAACGCAACGCGCCCCGGCGTCAGGCGCAGCCAGAGTTGCCGAATGAAATTCTGGGTTTGTGTGTTTAAAAGCATTTTATTGTCTCCTTATGCGCTGATTATGCATACACCCACGCCGCAGAGAGCAGATTGCCATCTGTGGTGTAGGTGTAGGTTTGTGTTCCGATGTTTCGCCATGTCGCGCCGCCGTCTTCGGAGTACGAGAGCGTGGCCGTGTGCAACAGGCCGTTGCTTGCGCCGCTGGTGTAGTAGGTGTATTGCGCGCGCACGCGCACGGCGTTGTCTGCGTTGATCGTCACCGCCTGCGTGGCGTTGTCGGCGACGTAGGTGTAAGTCGGCGCTGACCAGCCGATGCCGCCGTACAGCGCGGCGTTGATGTAGTGGACAAGGTTGTTGTCGCGGATTTTGTCGATGGCGGTTTGTCGCGTCTGCGTGATGTTCGGCGCGGCGACGTCAAAGCGTGGTAGTGGTCTGGTAGTCATGGTTTCCTCTGTTTGTTTTTAACCACAAAAGGCACGAAAGAGCACGAAAGAATGACGGGAAGCAAACCCCCGTCGGCTTCGCCGACACCCTCCCCGATCAAAATCACTTCGGGGACAGGCTCTTTGAAAAGGGGGCTTTTCCTTTTCGTGCCTTTCGTGTTTTTCGTGGTTAAAATCATTTTCAAACTCCGCGTATCGTCCACTCGACAACGCCTGTCACGCGCTTGCCGGTGTTGTCGCGCAGGTAGATGTCGAACTGCATGGTGCCGTTGCTGTTGATCCGGATCGCGCCGCGTGATGGCGTGTAGTCCTCGGTGCCGGTATAAACGAGATCGACAGGCGCATCGCCGACGTAGCCGGAGTACCGCCCCGTCGTTCGCGCGGTGAAAACGCCGGTTGCGCCCACGGTGAGGCGACCACTCTCGACGCGCGGCACGGGGTCGAGCGTAATCAGCGGTTTGCCGGAGAGGGTGTAAGCGCCGACGCTGTTGATGCGGACGCGGGCGTAGCGGGCAGTGCGCTCGGCAACAATGAAGTTGCTTTGCGTGATATACGGCTGCCACGCGCTGCGATCCACGGACAATTCAAGAATGAAATCGGCTGGCCGCATGTTGCCACTGCCATCATCGTGATTGACGAACGCCGCCGACGACGCCCATGCGCCCATCACCGGCACACCGATGTCCCACTCGTGCGTCAGCAGCTCACTCGCGCCCGCAGCGCACGGCACGGCAAACGGAACGCCTGCGAGATCGGCAAAGGTGCCGGTAGCGTCGTCAAGATCGGCGTGACCGTAGTTGATCGCTTCTCCGCGATCCGATGTCCAGTGGTCACGCAGATCGGCCAGCACTGTCCAGCGCGTCGCGTGGGTTGCGCTGGCGACATCGAGCGCGGCGTAATCGACGAAGCGCGCGTCGGTGTCGATGTAAACACGTAACGGCGTCGCCAGCGCGTTGACGGAGTGGTTGCCGACCGAATCCAGCGCCTTGACCATGTAGATGTACAGCCCCGCTTCCTGATCCGGTATCGTGGCGCGGATGATGTTCGTTGTTGCGACAACCTCGCCGGAGAGCCACAGTGTTTCGACCACTGCCGCATCGGAAATGTCTGCGCCCGTATCAGGCGCACGTCGCACCTCATAGGTGATCGGGTCGATGTCGTGCGCCGCTGTCCATTCGAGACGCACGGTGCCGTTCTGGTCGAGGCGCTCGATCCACGCCTCGATGTCCGATGGCGGCAGGTATTTGCCGAGCGCGACGACGGTTGCGGTCGCCCAGGGCGAAAAGAAGGTGCGCGTCTTTGTCGAAACGCGGATCGTGTAGGTTTCGCCCTCGATCACCGGTGGTGATTGGTATCGGTTGATCGGCATGGTCACGCGCTCGACGAGCGCGCCATTGCAATAAAGCTCGATCACATACTCGACGTTGTACGCCCATCCCGTCGGGCGATCCCATGTCGCAAAAAGCGCCGACGCTACGGTGTCCCCGCCCACGGCATCGAAAATACTCAAACGCTCATCGACGATCAGGTTTTCCGGCGTCGGCGGCGACGAGGGGTCGGGCAATGTGGTGTCCGGGTAGGTCGGCTGCGCGCTGACGTTGCCGCTCCACATCTCCGGTTGATACTCGACCGTGTTGAGTTTATATTTTCCGAGACCGATCACGGCAGGCTCGTCAACGATAATAAACGGCTTGCCCTGCGGATACTCAGGGTAGGGGATCGTCACCACATCACCTGCTTCAAACACCAGACCGATGTCGCGGCACTCGACATCGAGTTCCAGATTGCCGAGTTGCAGTTTCAGCAGATGCTCGACGGCAAACCGCTGCGCCTCCTGATATGAGTTGATCATCGGCATGTTGAGATTGCTTTCCGACCAGCGCGTTGTTCCTTCCTGCGTTCCGGGCGCATAAGCGAACGCGGGCGCGTCCTGCGGCGGCTTGATCGTGTTGTCGGAAAACGTGACGTTGATCACCGTCGGCGACTGATCGACGCCGCGACGAATCGGGCGCGGAACGCCAATGATGCCTTTTTCAGCGTTGTCAAAGATGTAAACACTGGCGCGCGGTTTGTCCACCATCATCCGGATCACGCCGTTGGTTTTGTTGAGATAGACGTGCGCCTGAATCCGCAGCAACTCGACAAGCTGGATTGTTGAAAGGCGCTCTTGGATGGCGTAGTTGATCGTCCAGCGTTTCTGGCCGTTGACGAGTTCGTCGCAGTAGTCGGCGGCGGCTTTGACAGATTCCCAGTCGATGGCTTTGCCCCAGCCGTAAAGATCGTTGGAAATGAAGTCCGCCAGCGCCAGCGCCGGATTGCTGTTCCAGTATTTCGCGCCTGATCGCGGGTCGTAGAGCAGCATCCCGCGAATTTTCGCGGTGAGGTTGCTCGGATCGACCTGCGATGTATTCGGTACTTCGATGATCGAATAGCAGCGGCGGTTGAGTGTCGCATTAAACGTTTTGCCCGGCTTTGCGGCCTGATAGGCGGTTTTGAATCCCGCGTCAGGCGTCGTCTGAGTGCCATCGTAGTGCCGCATCACCACATCGTTCGGCAACGGGTTTCCGTTGCTGTCGCAAACTTCTTGCACACCGACCACCGGCCCAAGTGACCACAGAATGCAGAGATACGAGCGGTTGTTGTAGGTCACAGCATCCAGATATTTCGCGCCGAGAAAATAATCGCCATAGACGAGCGGGATCACCGATCCGATCGCGGCGATCGATGCGGTCTGCCATTCGCGGGGAGCGCTTGGCGTCGAGGCGTTGACGATTCCGGCAGTGCTGCCGCCGCCGAAGTTGTTGGGCGGGACGATATAGTCAGAGAATAAATTTCCGCCCGGTAATTTTGGCACAGGGATGGCGTTTGGTGTATCAATGTAGCCCGGATCGCCAGGGCGGAAGCCGGTGTCTGTTGATCCCGGCGGCGGAATCCAGGGCGCGGCATCGGCGGACGTCGATTTGAAATACACGGCTACACCTCCACCAGTTCCACCGTGTAAGTGCGCCGGAAGCGCTTCGGCTCTGCATAAGTTGGGCGCTGTTTAAATTTCCACACGCGCGGCTGGCCGTCCATCTCAAAAATAAATGAGGTGTACCTGTTCGCTTCGTAAAACGCTGTCAGTTGCGTCCAGTGCTTTTCTTCGATCCACGAGTGGATGAGCCGGTAATTGTATTTTTCGTTTTCGTGGGCGAGGGTTGTCGCCACCGTGCCGTCGGTCGTCGTGACCGTGCTGCGCCCGTCGCGCAGCGAGACAATGCCGCTGGCGCTGCCGATGGGGATGTTGGGATAAACCGGATAGCTCATGGTCAGAGGTCAGGGGTCAGAAAAACCATTTCACGCGAAGCCGCGAAGGCGCGAAGAACAACAAACCCCCGTCGGCTTCGCCGACACCCCCTTTGGAAAGGGGGCTTTTCGTTCCTTCGCGGCTTCGCGTCTTCGCGTGAGAAATTCTTTGTGTTCTCTTTTCGATCTTGCTGTTAAAAACAAAAATCATGTCCTTATCCCCATCAAGGTGATTTTGCCCTGCCCGAATTTGATCACTGCGCCGCCGGGAAGCGGGTCGGGATAGTCGGCAGTCGTCACGCGCTCGCGCGGCGAAAAAAGATGCGCGCCATCGTCGGCGGCGATGTTGATTTGCAACGTTCGCGCATCATTGGCGCTGATCTGCGTCAGATCGGCGAACGCATCGAGGATCAGCACCGGAGAAACCGAAAAATTAAACGTCGGCGCATACCAGATTTTGATCGGCGCGCCGACGATGCCGGAGGCCAACATCGTCGCCATCAGCGCATGATCGGGATCGGAGATCACGAGTGTGCCCGTCTTGGCGTAGGGCGTTTGCGCTTGCAGTTGCACCGAGACAAGCTCGCCGCGCGTCCACAGTTCGCCCTGCCACACGACTTCTCCCCATGAGCACAGGCGCACAGGCACATGCAGGTCGATCTGCACCAGCATTCCGGCACGGGTGGCGTCAGAGTGCTCTTGCAGCAGCGGAAAAAGGTGGGTTAATGGGCGCATGACTTAAAACCCTTTAACCACGAAAAACACGAAAAGCACGAAATAAGCGTCATTGCGAGCGGCCTTCAGCCACGAGCGCAGCGTGGCGGGAAGCAATCCAGAGAATCCCCATCCCCACCCCAGCCCTCCCGACCCTCTCTCCCGACCTCTCTCCCACATGGGAGAGAGGAGGGAAACGCCTCCCCTCTCCCCGTCATTCCCGCGAAAGCGGGAATCCAGCAGCACGAGGGGCAGGGGGAGAGGGATGGAAGGGGAGGGAGTTGTCTTTCCTTCGCGGCTTCGCGGCTTCGCGTGGAACAAACCCCCGTCCGCCTTCGGCGGCCACCCCCTTTGGAAAGGGGGATTTTCGTGCCTTTCGTGTTTTTCGTGGTTAAACATTTAATTTAACTCCGACGCCCGAATCTTTTGTGTTTTCTGTTGCGATGCCGCCGCCTGCTCTTGCAGCGACATCGCCAGCGCATACAGCGATCCCGCTGCCGCGCTCATGGCTGCCGCCGAATGACTGCCTGCCTGCTGCTGCATCGCCGCGGCACGGGAAACGGCTTCAACAAAAGATTCCGCCGACGATCCCACCGATTCCCCGAACGATTCGCCGCTCGACGCCTGCTGCTGCGCCGCCTCCTTGATCAACTGGTGGGCGGCGATGAAAGCGGCGTCGGGATCGTTGTCGAGCAGCAAAGGCTTGGTGTCAAGGCTCATGCTGTTTCGAGCTTCGTTGAGCGCAGTTGCCGCATCGTTAAGTTCTTCGAGCCCGATCATGATCGGCTTCTTGATGTCTCCCATGATTTCTTCAATGGGCTTCAGCCAGCGTTCGCCCACCGGATCATCAATATCAGGCAGATCTCTTAAAACAACATCATAAACGTCTGCTCCGAGTTGTTTGGCAACATCCAGAATCGCCTGCGCCAGTGTGTTTCCAGCGTCGACGATGTTTTTCTCTGCGGCGTCAACGCCGGTGTAAATGTCGATGAGTGTGCCGATGCGATCATCTTTACTCGCCTGCAACTCATCGAGCTTGCGCAGATATTCTTCTCTGCGCGCCCTTTGCTCGTCCGCCGAGAGCAGGCTCCATGCCTCGCCCATGTTTGACGTGATGCGATCAAAAAGCCGCTGGATTTCTGCTGGGTCTGTCGCATTCTGAAACTCGATGTAGGCCGCGTCGGCCTCTTCTTTTAGCCTGTTGTATTTTTCTTGATCCGATAGCCCGCCGAATTCGATCGTCCGGCGCAGGTCGCCAATGGACTTGTCCATCGCCCTCGACATCTGCTCGATCGTTCCGATCACGGCGTTGAATGCCGGCCCCAGTTGCATCAGTTGCAGCGCCATCTGCCGCCCCGATTCGGTGCTCATGTCCATCGATGCGACAAGTGCGCGGTATGCCTCGATGGACGACGGTATCGGCGTCTCGATGTCGGCAAACGCATTGCGCAACACCTCGGCGGCGTCGCCGAACTTGTCCGATTCGGAGGCGAACGCATCCCAGAATGAGGCCATCAACTCTGCCAGCGGCTCGATGCCTCCCGCATCATCGACAAGCGCCTGTCTGTCGGCAGCGCCATCGAGGCCGACGCCCTCGAAGTTGATGCCGGTGATCCTCGCCAGCCTGTTCGTTGCCGTGAACGTGTCGGTCAGTCGGGCAATCGTTTCGTAGATCAACTCGCCCTTGTCGGCGACCGCTTCAAAGTCAGCCTCGGTCAAGCCGGTGACGCCGAATATCCGTTGCTGCACGCCCTTGATATCGTCGAGGACGCGCAGCGAATGGAAAATTTTTCCGATTTCGGCCTGAAACTCTTCCGGGTCAAGGTCTTTCAGGTCTGTAACGTATTCGCCCCAGCCTTCGCGGATCGATTCGACCGCCGTCGTCGCCATCTCGCGGAAAATGCGGACAGTTTCTGCCCTGAGTTTGTCCTCTACATCGTCCCACTTGCCGCTGGTCAACACCACACGGATATTCTGCGACCAGTCCTCGCCGAACACATCTTCAAAACTCTTGCCAAACTCTTTCAGGAAATCGGAAACATCCCTCGGAATGCGTCCGATCGTTTGATCGATCAGCATGCTCATCCGGCGATCCATCGGAGCCTTCTCGGTGCCGCGCCGGTTTCGCCGGAATAATCCGCCCTGCTGGAACCAGTCCTGGAACATCTCTCCTTCGAAGCCACCCATCGTTAGCGACCCGCTCACGCCGCCCTCTCTGGCCTCTGGTTTCTTATAACCGAATACCCGCGTCCACAGCGCCGATCCGGTAAGCAGCGACGCGATGCGTCCGCTGAAACCGATGTTTTGCAGCAGCTTGTCCAGTCCAAGCTGGATCGCGCCGTTTAAAAAAACGCCGCCGAGAACACCGCCGGAACCGAGCAGGCCGGAGATGATGGCGTGCTTCCCAAGTTCTTTGACCATATCGTTGCGTTGGCCGTCAGGCTGCCAGCCCTGACCATACAGCTTGTCGTTCGCGGTCATCGCCGCGATGATCCAGCCGATGTAGGGGATCATCCTCATGAACGACGCGGCACCGCCGGACAACTGTGGCGCGATCGACATTTGTCCTGCTGAGTTAAATACCGGCCCCATTTGAGAAAGGCCAAGCGTTTGCCCCATGCCGGAGGTGGCAAACATCTGAAATATGTTCTGGAACTGGCCAAAAATTCCCGTGAAGCCGTTGCCTATCGTTTGCATAAACGATTTGCCAGCCACGTTTCCGCCGCTACCGAACATCGACATGAAGCTGGAAAAGAGATTACTCCCGGAGCCGCCACCTCCACCCATCAGCGAACCAAACAAATTCAGCCCGCTGTTGACGGTGAACTCGACTATCGGGCGAAGAATCATCGTCTTGAAGAGATTGACAGCCGCGTCTCGGAAGTTTTCGAGAAACCCTTTACCATTCTCAAACCCGCGCATGATCGCATCGGTCAGGGTCTGGCTGATCTGCTCGGCAGCTTTCTTGCTGCGATCGACCATGTCGTCAAAGGCTTTTTTGACTTGGGTCTTTTGATCGAGTTGCTTGTAAACGTTGATCAGCCGCTCCTGTTGCTCGACCGCAGTTTGAAGCACCACCCACGCGCGTTGTGTTGCGATGGTGTTATCTATCGTCGCCTGCTGGAGTTTGAGCTTTTCCAGCGTCAACTCGGCAACTTGCACTTTGGTCAACCCGAAAAGCTCGTTTTCCTTTTCGACCTGCTCCAGCTCGCGCTCGATGGCTTTCTGCACATCATCAAACGTTTTGAAATAGGCGGTCTTCGCCTCGTTGACCGCGTTGAGAGCGTCAAGCTCAAGTTTGAGCAGGCGATTTTCTTCCGCTTTTTGCTTGAGTCCAAGCGGCGTTTTAGCGTATTCCTCCGCTTTCAGTGCGTTGTACTCCGCTTGCGTGATGTTCAGCTTTTTCCCATTGACAATCACGCCCGACAAAAGCTGGTCAAGCCCTTTGAGCATGTTGAGGTACTCGCCTGTCAGCCCGTCGCCCCGCTCGATTTTGAGCGTGGCCTTTTTGTGAATGGACTCTAAAAACTTGCCCCATTCGTCAGCCGCGCTTTTCGCGGACTCGGATAAACCTTTGCCCATCGCTTTGGCTTTCGTCGTCACAGTATCGGCAGCGTCGCCGAGTGCGCTGATGGCGTCTTTCGTTCCGTTCGTGGATTTTTTGGCCTGTTCTTGCGCGATTTCGTAATCGGCCATGTCGTCAGTGATCTGGTTGATCGCCGACAGATTTGCAGCAAGCTCTTTTTTCAGCCTGATCTGCGCTTCGGCAAACGTTTCCGTTTTCGCCGCAGATTCCAGATACTCATCTGCATACGCTTTCAGCGCGGCAGCAGCACCGTCCATCTTGGGTATTTTTTCCAAGCCTGCGGCGATTTTTAACAAGAAGTTTCCGAACACCGTTTGGAATCCGGCCACCATTTCCGTGAAAGCCGTTTCGATTCGCGCCCAAACGAGCAATACGCCGTATTTCAGGTGTTCAAAAACTTTCAGCAAACCGTTGACAAGCGCGATTCCGGCAAGACGAACCTCAATGAACCGTTCGCGCAACAACGTGCCAATCTGCCATCCTGCGACGGCGGCAAAGAGTACGCCGAAGCCGAGCTTCACCGCGTTCACGTTTTTGATCGACGCGAGCAACCCCGCGTTGTTCACTGCATGGTAGGCCGCTGCCGCCACTTTCAGCGCAGCGTAAGTAACGACCATCGTTCCGAGGGCGTTGTTAAGCGTAAGCGCGGCCTCGCCTGCGCCGAAGAACATCTCGGCGGTCTCCGAGACGATCCCGTAAACGGACAGCAGTAATCCTTCAATGATGAGAAGCGCCGCTTCCACCGCGCCGCTCTTGACCGCCCAGTCGGCGACGTCACCAACAATCTTGGCGACGACCCCGACCAGTTGCTTGGTGATGTCCCACACCCGACCAACCTGCGCGGCGATGCCGGACAACGCTTCTTTATTGTCATTGATCCACCCGGACAACCTGATCGCCCCATCCATCAGCCCGGTCATCATTCGCCCGATCACGTCTCCAACGCTGCCGAGGGCGCCGTTTAAACCGTTGATGAGCGGCAACAGCTTTTCGTTGACTTCGCGCGTCTTGACATCAAACATTGTGTCAAAGACCTTGTTGCCCGCGTCCTTGATCGCGTCTTGCAATTTCTGGGTGATGCCGCCCGAGAACTCTTTGATGATTTCGCCAAGCCCGGCTTTCATTCCGCTCCATGAGCGGCTGGCCATCTCCGCAGAGATCGCAAACATCCGAGTGCGCTTATCCAATTCCTCGGCGAGTTTGCCCGCTTTCGACCACTCATCCACCAACTCTTTTGTGATGCCGAGCGCGCGGTGCATCTGATGCTCTTGACGCATCGTGCCTTGCAGGATCGCGCGCACCTCGTTTTCCACCATCGACATCGGGATCGCCAAAGCATTGGCGACCTGCGTCATCGACACGGTGAGCTTTCGCGTGTCGTCGATGGACATGTTCAGCGCCTGCGCTGGCGCGAGGATGCCTTTGAACACTGTCACCAGCTCGGAGAATTCAGCGGTGGTGTTGACGCCTTCGAGTTTGAGTTTTCGGAGTTGCTCGTTCGAGATGTGCAGCGCCGCGTTAAAAGCCTCCTGCCCGTCGAGCACCTTCCCTGTCGCGTCGCGCAGTTCGTTCTGCGCAGAGATCATCGCGGCCATGCCGATCCGCGCATCTTCGATCTGCGAGTTAAACGAGATTCCTTTTTTCAGCGTCGCAAAAATGCCGATGGCCGACGCGGCCACACCGATCAGTTTGCCGATGGTGCCGGTCAGGCCGTCAAAACCTTTGGCGGCGGCGCTGGCCGCGTCGCCGGAGGCGCGAACGCTCTTGCCTGTTTTTTCGCTTGTGTCGCCCGCGCCCTTTGCTGCCCCTTGAAATTCCTTCCACGAGCCGGTGGCAGCACCGACCTGCTGGACAAACAACTTTCCGTCAGCGGTGATTTTGAGTCGGAATTCGTTGTTTGCGCTCATCGCGTTGCCGTTGCAGTATCTCGTTTAATTTGTTCTTTGCTGCCGCCTCCATCAGCAACAACTCATCGGCGACCAGGTCGATGTTTTCCGCTTTGCGGTGCTCCAGTAATTTAAGCGCCAGATCAATGTCGCATCCGAGGTAATAGCCGCCGGACATCCCGATATCGAGTCGCCAATGGTTGGCGAGGCGAAGAAACATCGAGATGGTTTCGGCTTCATCAGCGTCAACCTCAAAGTCGCCGTTTTCCTCTTGCATCGCCTCATAGTCAGCGATGACTTCCGGCGGCGCTCCTGCGGCGCGGAGCGCATCGATGGTCGGCTGGTAGTCCGTGTAGTCATCGAGATGCTCCCGCGCCCAGTGGATCGCCGCCGCCGTTAAACGTTTTTTCTGTCGCGCCCCGAGCAGCCGATCAGCCACACCCGGAAAACCTCGAACATCGCGCCCGGTAGCGCGTTAAACAGTCGTTCGCGGTTCTCGCGGTTGAATTCCAGCGGGCCGTTGTCGTCAACGACGTCCCATCCCGTCCAGACCTTTTCCAGCGCGGACATAACGACCGCCTCGCCCTCTGCGTTGCCGCTAGAGTTACTCAGTGCATCCTGTACTTCCTGCACCTTGTCTTTTGACCAGCGCACAAAGTCGCAGTTGATTGCCACAACGTCGTCAGTGCCCTTTGCGTTGGAGACGTACAGCGTGACCTTGCGTTTAAAAGTGTTTGAAACGTTCGAGATATTAAAAGACATTTTTGCTTCCTTTCTGTTTAAAAAAAACGATTCCTATTAACCCCATCCCCACCCCAACCCTCCCCTTGAAGGGGAGGGGGTTACGGTGCATGATTCTGACTTCTGACTTCTGACATCTGACCCCTGACTAGCTGACCGTAATCAGCATGTCGTCGTTGCCATCTTTAATCAGCGGGATGATCGTCGCCGTGTTGGTCAGAATTTTGCTGTTGTCGCCGTACTCTGCCGATGTCAGAATCGCGTCCGGGTACGCCATCTCGATGATGTTCCCCGGCTCGTTGCCGTGCGTGTAGATCACCTCACCGTGCGTTTGTTCGCGCACATGCTTGTAAAGATCAAACTCCGCGACAGGACGCGCTTCATACTCGACCGTCGATGTCGGTAGCCGGTCGGAGATCACGATCTCGTCGTGATTGACCCACTCAGGCTTGACCACTTCGGTTTGCGTATCGCCTGTGAGGCTGCGCACGATCGCCGTCACCATCCCGAAAATGTTGACAAGCCCGGTGAACGTCGGAATTGCAGCGCGTGGCTTGATCCACTTGCTGAAATCGGCGTCCGGCGGCATCAACTGATCTTCGACAGGGTTGAACTTGCCCGTGAAGCTGAAAGAAAACGTCGGCACTTTTTTGGCTGTGAAATCCCACGTCACCGTGCCGCGACATCCGGTGCCTTTGTGCAAGATGCCGTCCTTGTTGACGTAGATCGTCAGGCTCTCGATGTTTTTGCTGATCGGGTTGTAAATCACCGACGTATCGGGAATAACCGTCTCCGCCCATCCGCAGCCGCGCATCAAAACGCCCCAGGGCGGCACCGCGCCGGGTTCGCCGCCGCCGACGATATAAACCTCGCCGGTGAGCCGCATTTGCTCGGAAACAACGATCTGCTGGTTGTTGCCGAAAGTAGGCTTTTTATAGTCGAGACTTGCCGTCTCGGTTTCATAGGGCGTCAGTTGTACATTCGCCATCCTGATCGCGTTCAGCGCCGCCGTCGGATTCGCGTCGTCGCCATAGGCGCTTTCGATCTTGGCGAGGATCAGCTCGACTTGTGAGGATTTGCTCATGGCGCTTTACTCCTTTGCTGCGGTTTGATCTTGGGTCTTCTCCCCTCTCCCGCTTGCGGGAGAGGGGCGGTGGTTTGCGCCGGTCGGTGGATGGCGGCCTGCGGCCTTATCCACCCTACGGATCACAGCCGGTTTGGTTGGCGCTTGCGTTTGCACCAACGCCCCGTCTTTGACGATGTAGCTCCCGCCGCCGTTTGGCAGCGGAGGGCGCGTTACTTTTGATGTGGTCTGTCCAGACATTTTTTCCTCACTGTTGGTCTCATTGTTGGCAAAGACGAGAGGCCGAAAACTCATCAAGCCAGTAAATACATTGATCGTCGTAGCTCTCGCGCATCCCGCGCCTGAACCGAAACTCGGTATGCCCGTTCGGCGGCAGCCAGCCGACCATCGCGCTGTAAACCTTGAGCCGTAGCGGCTCCAGCGATTCCAGCGCCGCCGCGCCTCTGGCGTCCTTGACGTTTCGCGCCACGATGTAAATCTGAAACGAATCCTCAATCAGTTCGTCGGCGGCGTTGATGTTGTTGTCGCCGATGCTCTGGCTGGTGGCGGGCATCACATACGCCGCCGGCACGTTCTGCCGAAGGTTTTTCACCGTCGCCAGATCGGCGGCGACGCCGACAAATCGAAAAGCGTCGATCGCCTTGATCCGCTCAACCACATCGGCAACATGAATCAGCACCGCGCCCATCAGTAATCCCTCAGGCTCGCGCGATCAAACCGTCGCGGCGCGGCGGTCATCAAAACGCGCCCCGTCGATCCTGCATCAGCGATCTCGTCGCCGAGATTGTTTTTGCCGTCGCGCACCGCTTCGAGAAACTTGATCGCGTCCGTGTAGCGTATTCGAACAGATTCAATCGCCGCATCGTCGTAAAGCCGGTAACGCGCAATGTCGCAGCAGACGCCGATCAAGCGCAGCGGCGGATTGTTTAAAAGCGTATGGCCGTAGCGTTTGCTGATATAGCTGTCGATCTCAGATGTCGCATCATCCAGCGCGAGATTCAGCACCTCATCGTTGATGAGGTCGCCTGTTTCGCTGGTGATGAGGATGATTTCCCTCTCACCAAACGCCTTGATCATCTGCTCGCGGGTCGCGTAAAACGGCACGTCGGCTCCTTAAGCGGGCGGCAGGTTGCCGCCACTACGGGCTTCTTCGAGCGCCGCCTCGGCTTTTGCGAGACGCTCTTTGGCTTTGTTCACGGCGGTCGTGCGCACGCCTTTCTGGTTCGGCGCGGCAGCATCCAGCGCCGCATGCGCTTCATCGAGCGCCTTCGCGGCGGCCTCGACTTCGGCTTGCAGGGCGGCGAGTTTCCCTCCATCCCCTTCAATCTTGCTCCCCTCTCCCGCTTGCGGGAGAGGGGCAGGGGGAGAGGGCGGGAGTTCTGATGGCGCAGCGGCCTTGTCCTCGACGACGACGATCAACCACTTCGCCAGCAACGGCGCGGCGGCTGCGTCGTCAAGAACGATCTGCGAACCCGGCGCAACACTGCCTTTACTCGTCCGCAACACTGTGCGCGTTATGTACGGTTTCATGTGTCGCCTCCTTACAGCGTGATGCCGGTAATCAGCACACCCGCTGAATCGCTGGTCATTTGAGGGCTGCGCTCGTCGGAAACGCCGTAGATGTCTGACCGCGCACTGTAGTCGTGCCACGGTTGCAGCACAGACGGGCGACCGTTTTGACGGTACGTGTAGCCATACGCTGGCATTTCAGCCGCCGGAGAATCTGGCACATAAGCGAAAACGATGTCGCTCCCCCAAATGCGCGAGAAATCCGCGTCTGGATCGTCGATGTTTTCAACGTAGTTCGCTTCACCGATATGTACGCGCGGGATGTCAAGCGCCTCCCGAATCTGTTCCAGCGTAACGATCACCTTCCCGGCTTTTTCTGCGGCGTTAATCAGCGTCGGGTGATTCTTAAACGCTTTCAGCGCTCCCGGGCCGACAATGGCGACGTTCGGATTCACGCCGATTCGCGCGGAGACGGCTTCTTTTGCTTCTTCGGTGAGTTCGCGCACGTTGATGTTTGTAAACGACCCGGACAACGCAATCACGTTGCTCGGATGGTAGTTATCAGGATTTCGCGCAATCTTCGCGTGCTCGTGCTCAAGCCCAAGCAGCAACGCCTTCCACGCCGCCTCGACATGTCGCTTTGCCAGGTCGATGTCGGCAAATTGTTGAGCGTCCCGTTTGTCCTCTTTCGGAACTTTCGCGTCGAGGTCATGCAGTTCGAGCGCGAATGGCTCGGCTTCGTAGCCGACGCTCATTCTCTTGGCATCGGCGCCACGCGCACGCAGCGTTTCGTAGAGAACGAACGCCTCTTTGCCGAACTTGATGACCTTCCCCTGCGCCGGAGCCGGAACAAAAGGGAAAAGATGTTGGCCAACAAACGTGTGGTTTGTGTAGCCGCGAACGACCGTTGACAAAATGGGGTGAATCCCAAGAGCAACCTGATCTTTATTAAGCATTTTTTGTTTCCTTTTTTCAGCTTTGGTTAGCGCGGCAACAACACCGCTTCAATACGCGTGCCCGCCGTCCCGTTACGGTTCGCTCGCGCGAAGCCAGCGTCTCCAGCGGCCTTGCGAACCTTACCTGTGCCGTCCGGCTCCAGCAGATCACCGGCGACAACGGCCTCTGTAATAAACACCTGCGATGACCCGAGCACCGCGACAGCAACCGTGTCATTGATCGCTGCGCTGGTTTGCGCAACACCTTTGACAACACAGGAGTCGGTTGCCAATTTGCCGTCGTAGGTTACCGGCGCGTATTCTGTGATCTCCGTCGTCGCAACGACGGTATCAACCCAAACGGGGCGTGCTTGCATGGTTATTTCCCTCCGACCGCCTTAACAGCAGTCCAGTAATCGGTTTTGTTTTGCGAGGCGTAAGCCTCGGCCTTGTTGTGGATATCGAGAAGCTCTCTGTCCACAGAAACGCCATTCGGTGCTGCGAATGCCACAGGAGCCGCAGCGCCAGGAACCGGCTGCTTCGCCGCTTCGCCAAGCGGGATCGACGGCTGCAGCCGCTCAAGGAATCCCTTGAACCACTGCACGCTGTTGACTTTTGTAGCGGCTTGGCAGCCAAACGCCACGAACTCAACTTCCGAATCATTCGGCAGCGCCAGCGCGAATTCGATCGCGCCCGCCGCCTCGGCAGCGGGAAGCTTGCCTTCCGCTTTCAGTTTTTCGGTGAGCGCCGCGAATTCGGCGCGCCTTGCCTCGCGGGCGGCGGCTTGTTGTTGCTGTTGCAGCGCGGCGTTTTCAGCGCGCAGCCGTTCTAACTCTTTCTTTTCTTGATCGGACATTTCTTGATCCTCTGGTGGTTGTGGTGTAGTGGTGGGCGCTGCCGTTGTCACCGACGAAGCTTCAGCGCCAGCGTCAGAAAGGAGGGAAGACCCGCTGGGAGCAGCGCCCGTAGCCGTGAAAGTCGTTTCGTCCTGCACGCTCTCCGCGCCCGCCTGACGGTAAAGATCGGCGATGTAATACTCAGGGATCGCGGCGTCGGCTTTTTCTGCGCCGAACTGGTCGATCAAAAAGTCGCGCAGCCGAGACAAAATCGCGCCGAAACCAGATGGCGTGAGCGCGTAGGAAAATTCCACCACGCCATCGTTGCCTCCAGACCAGGTCACGGGTTTGAGACCAGGCACCGCCGGAGCGGCAGCACCGAGAAACCCCCAATGCCTTGGGTACCAGACGCCCGGCTTTGGATTGCTGGCCTCGTTCGGCCGGAAGAAGGCCATCGAAATTTTGCGGTACGCCTTGTTTTTTACCAGCGACGCAAATTGCGGATTCACGTCCTCGGCCTCGGCGACCAGTTTATCGCCGACCCGTTTAAATGATTTGACCCAGCCATACGCGGGCGCATCCGTGGCCGGATGGCCGACGACGATGGGCGCGGGCGCGTTGACCGGATCGTAAGATGCCGCGATCTGATCCAGATCGGCGGCGGAATAAGAAAGGCGCTCACCCGTGGAGGTCGTGTGCGCGCCAACCCGGAATACCTCGCAGGGAGGCAACGAGGCGTCGGGAGCCGTTGGGGCTTTTGCTTGGTTGGAGGTTTTTTGGGTGTCGGTCATGGCTCGCATTCTGCGAGCCAGCGGCGAAGAATTGCCTGCGAAGGATTTCGTATGCAGGAATCAGGGATCAGATGTCAGATGTCAGATGTCAGATGTCAGAAATCAGAGGTCAGAGGTCAGAGGTCAGGGATCAGAAACCCATTAACCACGAAAAACACGAAAGCCACGAAAGGTAGGGTAAACCATTTTGCCGACGTCGGGAAAATGGTGGCAAACCAGCCAAAAACCGGCGTCGGCGCAAAACCGCGCCGAGCACCGGCCACGACAACCCCCGTTTAACCGTGTTTAAATCGGCGCAGGCTAATTTCTACGGCGGGAGGTGCGGGGTAGATACGTCAATCCGATTTTAAACGCCCCAAAACGCCGATTTGGCAATGCCCCCCTTTTGAAAGGGGGTGCCGCCAAAGGCGGCGGGGGTTTGCCCTGCCATTCCGAGCAACGCCTCGATATGGTCAGCCGATGGCCTCGTCCACGCGCCGCGAGATGCTCAACATGATCTCGTCCCAGCCCTCGTCCGTAACAACGAAGTACGGACGCGCTGGGATCGTGGCCGCGTGATTGCGTCCAGCTTTGCCGCCAAACTGATGGATGCGGCCATAGACCTTGTTCGTCCTCACCTCGGCGTAATCCGCGCCAAAATCGGCAGTAATCGAGCTCAGAAGACCGCCTTGCTTGTCCTGGAGTATCTTGCCGCCCCGCCGATCCGGTCGGCGCTTGAGCGTGCTCTCGGCCAGCGGCGTCCATGTGTCCGGTCGCCCCTGCGCGTCAAAATTCTTCATGGTCTCGGCGCGCAGGGTCTCGGAGATTTCCAGCATCATCGACGACCCGCCCGATCCCGCCACATCCCGCAGCCGTTGTAAAGCGTGCGTAATGGCGTCATCACCGGTGATTTCGATCTTCATGGCTTGCTATCCTCGCATTTGCATGGCAAAATTTAAACACACGGTCGGACAGCAGAAAGTCGCTACGCTGCCAGTCGTGGGGATCGGGAAACCGTGAACTAGACGATGAGGGATTCCGGTGAAAGCCCGGGGCGGCGCCCCTCCCGACCGTGACTTCATTTTATCTTTCCCCATATCAGCTTGTACGCCCTCGAATCTTCGAGGGTTTTTTTATCCTTGATCTCGCCGCCTGTGATGATGATGTTCATGGGCGTTTTTCTTCTTTTCCCGAGATCATCAGCGACCTGTACGCGGTAATTGATATCCACGACCACTTTCTTTTTTCCGTCCCCGCTTCCTTCGGAGACAAGAAAGAGCGTTGGCGTGGCAGTTCCCACGGTAGCAAGATCGAGAAGTATGGCTTCTGTTTCGCTTGTTCTTGCCGGGAGGTTTTGCCAAAACTCCGCAGGCAAGGGGTTCTTTTTATCGACCCTTCTGCCATGCGCAATCTGGCGGTCTTGTGCATGTATAACAGCGGACGGCGGGATAATTTTTTCCCCGGCAAGCGCGGCGATCGCCGCTGGCGGGATCGTGTAAACAGGGAAGCATGCGCCGGTCGTTTTTCTGAGGTCAAGAGCCGTCGCCCACTTGTTGTAGGCGTCGTTTAGCTCCTTAACCGCATTTCGTTTTCCAAGAATGTCGGAGCCTGCGACGGCCGCAATCGGCGGAGGCGCTGTCGCGGCCTTCCCAAGCGCCCAGGGCGTCAGGCCGCCGCTGCCGTCTTTTGCCAGCATCGCCTGATTCCCGTTCCACCCCGGATCGGTGCTAAATGCCCGCTGCATCCCGGGCAGCCTGACCGATGTCCGGTCAAACTCGTTCCCGTTGCGATCCTCCGACGTCCAGTGCGCGGTGTATTTTTTTGAGTCGGTGACGGTCAATCCGTCCCTGTCGATTTCCCGCTGCGTCAATGCCCGCACCGTGCAGCGGCAGCCGAAACCGTTGGGCGGCCAGATGTTTTTCCAGATCGGGTCATCGTGTTTAAAAATCGCGCCGTCGAGTGCTTGATGATCCGGGCGCGTGCGCGAATCGCCCACGGCGCGGTAAAGCCAATAAGGGCGGTGTTTCGCGTTGGCGGCCATGCTATCGTGGCGCCCCGCCATGTACGCGCTTTGGAGGTTCGAGCGGTAAATCGTTTCCAGTCGGCGCGGGCTTCCGAGTTGTTCTTTGCGAATTTCGCCGGTGTCGAGGTCGAGAGATTCTTTTCGTCCCCACCAGCCCAACGCCTGTAGCCTCGGCGTCAGCGTTTTTTTGAATTCATGAAACGTTGTGCCCTCGCGCATCGCGCGTTCCACTTCGCCGCGTATCGTGGTCAGCACATCCATCTCCGTCACTTTGGCGACCGTGAACGCCCGTGCATGCGTTTGTTCGCGCACGTCGTGCCAGTCCCATGAGATCGCGTAGCCCTTAGAGCGGAAATACCGTATCGCCGCCTCCGGCGGCAACCCGAACACAGCGGAGAGTTTGACAGGATCGGCCATATTCGTAGGGACGGGTTTCAAACCCGCCCTTGTTCATTCGCCGAAATGCGTCCATAGGTTTCCGCGACAAACATCGCGCGACCCAGCGCCGTTTCAAGCGCGTCTGATTTCATCAACGGCATCGCTTCGTCGAGTTTCTGCAACGCCTCTTCGTAGTTGCCCGCGCTCATAATTAAATCGACAACAGGCTGCAACATCTGCTGCGCCTGCGCGTTGAGCGCCACCGGCGGCAACGCAGCGATCATTTCATCCAGCACCGCCTGATGCGGGTCGTCCGAGGCAAACCCCCGTCCGCCTTCGGCGGCCACCCCCTTTGGAAAGGGGGCTGCAAATTCTGATCCCTGTAGGGGCGAATGATTATTCGCCCCTACCTCCCATCCATCTCCATACGTCCGCGTCACATAATCCAGCGTAGGCCGAAACCCCATATCAAAAATCGTCTTGTCCCGCGTCGCTCGCGCGTTTAAATCCTCACTCTCTTCATACTGCCGCCAAACCCTGGGCGGCATCGCGCCCGGCGTGTTGAAATCCACGATCCATTGCACCAGCGATTTGTTGATCGTCGCCGAAAGAAGATCGCCGTCGCCGCGCGACAGTTCGAGCCGCACTTCGTTTCGGATCAACGACGCCGCCGCCAACGCGCCACCGGCGTCACGCGATCCGCCACTCTCGCCGAGGATCGCCTGCTGGATCATCTCATCGCAGTAGCGGAGCAAATCCTCATAGGTGGTTGCACCACTGCCCGACCGCGCCGCCTCTAACAACTTGACCTGCACGCTCTCCGGCAGCACGATGGAGGCGTCCTGCGAAATCCGCGCCAGCCTGTTTAAAAATTCCTCTTGTGCGTCCTGCGCCGTACCCGGCGGGAACGACCCCATCACCGTCGGCGCGCCGAATTTCTCGGCGAAGGTCAACCAGAATTCCATCCCCTCGCGTTTGAACCACACCGGCCAGTAAAGCCTCGTGCCGAGACCGAGGCCGTAGGGGTTACCGTCTTTCGCACCCACGCTGTGCACGATGAATTTTCTCTCTGGCAGTTCTTCGCCGGTCAGCATGTGCGTTTCCGTCAGCAGGCGCAAGCTGCCGTCCTCGGCGAACACAAAGCGCCGCTGGTCGCGCGGGATCAATTCCGTCACAACGGTTTCGCCGCCGTGGTTGTCCCACATGATTTCGGACACCGAGTAGCCTTTGAGCAGCGCGTCGAGCAACTGGTAACAGGCATCGTCAAAATTAAACGCTGTCAGTTGCGCCCGCACTATGTCGGCGGCGCGCACGTCGAGCGCGTCCTCGCTGGCGGGATCAACCTGCCACTCACGCGAGATCACCGCCATCTTGCGTTTTTGCAACGCCGCAAAAACGCAGGTGTCGCGTTCCAGCTCGTCGTAAATCCAGATGCCGGAGCCGCCGCCGCGTGAGGCCAACGTCGCGTCGTTGGGCTGGATCACACCGCCCCAGGGCTTGTTCCACACACAGCGCTGCCGCGACGCGATTTCGTTTCGCTCCGGCGTCGGCTTGTTTAATTTTTTCATCATGTCAGCACCTTAAAAATCAAAACCTTTTGACCACGAAAAACACGAAGAACACGAAATGTTTTTTTCGTGCCTTTCGTGGTTAAAAAAGTTTTTCAAAACCCATACCTGTTCCGCTTCGTTCGCGCCGCCGTCAACGGCAAAGCAAAGCTCGCACCCGCAACAGCCAGCGTCCACAGCATGTGCAGCGCATCCGGCCCGTCGTCGTGGTCGGCCATCGGGTAGTGGCGAAGCTGCTCCAGCAGCGTCGCCTGTGTGTGGTGAAAGCGGATCAGTCCGTTGGCCACATGAGGCTGCAACGACTCGATCCGCAGCGCCTTGTCGGCGTGCGGGATCACTGCCTGAGCCGGAACTGGCATGCCGAGCGCCGCGGATCGCTTGACCAACTCTGTCCTGAAAAACTCCTGAAACTGCACCGATTCGATTGCCCATACGATGCACTTATATTCCTTGTGGTGTTTCAGGATGTCCGCGATGATCGTGTCCGGCAGCCTCTTTCGGATGTCGGCCTCGACCACGTCGAGGACGCCGGTGGCGCGGTTGAAGCCGCCGACCAATATTGCCGACGGGTCGCGCCCTGTTCCTTGTTTTCCGAGCGACGGATCGCATGCGCCATAGTAAATCCAGTCAGCCATCCGGTTGACCCAAAAGTGCAACGTGCCGAATAACGCGATGCCGATGTTGACCGGATCGTTTTGATACTCGCTGTCGAATGCGGCATGATCGTCGGCGCGGGCTTTCATTAGCGCCAGCAACGGACGGGCGGCAGGCCATGAAACGATTGCGCCGCGATCCATCGCCTTCTTGTGCTGCCAATAAAAAGCGTCGGCGGCGATTTCGCCGTCGTTGCGCAAAAACTCTTCCCAGCGATCCCAGAGCCGCATGTCCTCCGGCCACTGCACGATGGCCTTGAACACCCGCGATTCCCACATCGGCTTTTTGAGTGTGCGCGACAACACTGAATCGTAGTGCAGGATCGTCCCGATATAAACCACGTCCATCGTGCCGTCCGGCGGCCCCAATTTCAGCACGGATTTGTTCAACCACGATTCCAGTTTGTCGCGCTGCGCGGGGCTGCGGACGTTCTCATCATTTTCGATGTCGTCGAGAATCACCAAGTCTGGACGGTGCGGCCCGTGCCGGATGCCGCGAATGCGTTTGCCTGAGCCGAATGCCTGCACCTTGATATCGTTCGCCGTGATGATCGTTCCTACGTTCCACACGCGCCCGCCGCCCATGATCTTCGGAAAATCCATTTGCAGGCGCGGGTTGCACTCCAGCTCCGCCTTGATCGCTTCGAGCATCGTGCACGCCTGCTCTTGCGAATCCATGATGATCGGCACGTAATGTTTGCAGCCGCGCACGATGCACCACAGCACGAAAAGCTGCGACACGATGGTCGATTTCGCCTCGCCGCGCGGCGCGGCCAGCGCCAGCCATTTACCCGCAGGATCGGCAATAATTTGCGGCAGTCGCTCGAACAAAAACACATGCAGCGCCGACGGCTCCTTCGTTCGCACGTAGTGCGGAAAATACGTCTCGACGAAAAACCGGAAGCCGTCCGCCGCCAGCGCCTTCTTGATGCGCGTAGCTCTGGCGTCGGGATCGGCGGCGAAACCGGAACACTCCGATTCGATCAGTTGCCGATAGCCTGCGGCAAGCTGCGCGATACTGTTTAAAAATTCGCGGCGGGATAACTTCATAACTCACGCGAAGGCGCGAAGGCGCAGAATCCAACCCTCTCCCCTGGCGGGAGAGGGTGGCCGAAGGCCGGGAGAGGGGGGGTTGCTGTCTGGGCGGGTTTGAAACCCGCCCCTACATTTCTGATGTCTGACATCTGATCTCTGTTACCCATATTTTTTACTGATGTAAACACCGAACGGCTCAATGATTTCCAGCAGCGCCTGCGCGTGCTGCGGCGCGTCGGTCTTGATGAATTCGACCAGATCGTGCAGCACTTCCAGCGCCACGGCCATCTTGTTGAGCGCCGGTGACGACTTCGCGGCGGCGGCCATCGTTTTGTTGTAGGCGTCTGAGAGGCGAGAGAGCGTCTCGGCTTTCTGCATCGGCGTCGCCTTCTCATCCTCTTTCAAACCCTGCATCGTCGCCTGAAAGAGCAACATGAAATCTTCCATGATCGCAGCGGAGACGGCGGCGGTTCCCTGTGCCGAAACGGAATGGGCGGTTCGCGCCATGTCCCAATCGTCGCCCTCTTTGCGCGCGTCGCTTTTCCAGCGCGCGACGGTGCGGGTATTCACGTGGATTTTGCGCGCGATCTTATCAACGCTTTCGCGCTGATAGACGTAGAGGCCGCGTGCCGCGAACCGTTGCTGCGTCGATGCCGCCATTATTTACCCATCCACCACTGTTTAAACCCTTCGATGATCAGCGCCATCCCGATGGATGCGGCAGCAGCGATACCGGCGGCGTGTTTGGCGATGGTGACGTCCTGTTTATCGGCGCGTTCTTCGAGCTTGCCGACGCGACCGCCGAGCTTGGACAATTCTTCTCCGTGGTATTTCTGAGTGGCCTTGATCTCGGCCACGTTGGTCGAAATGCTTTGCACGAGCGATTGCGTGTTTTTTTGCGATTCAACGATGGTCGCGTTCTGCCGGATGATGGCGCGCAATTCGCCTCTGATTTCACCGAGGCAATGATGGATGTTGTCGTTCATTTCGGGCACGCTATTAAAATGTGATGTACGAGAGAGAGGTAATCTTCACGGCAATGCTTCAATGCCTCGATAAGGTCGAGGTCGGCAGCGATCAGGTCAGACACACGAGCGTCCTCCGGCAACTGCGTTCGTAAATGCTCGATGGCGCAACCGTACAGCGCCGACGCCGGTATCGTGTCAAGGCAGCCGGGACGTTGCAGCGTTGCGCAGCCGGATAAAGTCAGCGCCAATAACAGGATCAGGATCGTTCTCATGTTTTTTCTCCATCGGGGTTATTGCGTCCTTCCACTTCAAAGTGAGGGCGGGGGTTTGTTCCCCATCCCCCGCCTGCGGGAGAAGGTCAGAAAGCTCCCCTCTCCCCGTCATTCCCGCGAAAGCGGGAATCCAGCAGCACGAGGGGGTGGGGGAGAGGGTGGTGGTTTGTTCCCCCTCTCCCGCTTGCGGGAGAGGGGTTAGGGGAGAGGGCGTCAATTCACCCTCTCCCCTCGCGGGAGAGGGTGGCCGAAGAGCCTGCCCCCGAAATGATTTTGATCGGGGGACGGGAGAGGGGGAAGCATTCCGCCGCTTGATCTCCGCAAGCTCCAATCTCAACCTCGCAAAATCCGCATTGTCACGCTTGCGCAAATCATCGCGCCGCGCAATCTCTTTATCGTGCTGCGAAATCTTTTCCCGCTGCTCACGGATCGTCGCCTCAAGAAAACTGATCGTGCTGCGCTGCTCCGCAATCGTTCTGATCTTGTCCTTCGCTCCGTAGTACCATGAGGACGTTTTCCACCCGGCAAAAACGCTCCCGAAAAACAACACCAGCGCGCCGATGATCGCCACGCCGAGGCGGTGCGCCGCAAACCACTTAAGCATCGCCGCCCCCTCTGAGCCAACTGCGAACGCGATCCCACAACGAACGGAACCAGCCGCGCTTGACTTCTTCCTCTGCCGCGACCACAGGCTCCTTTCCAAAATCCACGCACACACCGCCGCCGAAACCGGCCTCGATGTAAACACTCTCCAACGTCAGCAGGATGCGCCTCGGATAGCCACGGTTCTCTTTGAAGTTCGCGGCGCTGCGACCACTGTTCACAAGCTCGACGTTATCAAACCACCGCGCCGGATCGTAGCCTTCGGAAGCGGCCAGCTTCTCGTCTCTGCCGATCCACGTCAGCCCGCCGTTGTAAGCGGACAAGGTTTTTGCCCAACGCTCACAGCCATCAGCACCGCTAACGCGGGCGTGGAGATGGTGGTTATACTGCGCCATTGCGCGTAGCGCCCATGCCGGGTTAAACGGCTGGTGTTCGCCGAGATCGCGGTACACCGTCACGATCCAATCACCGGTTTTTGGCATGAATTGCGCCAGACCGGCAGCGCCGACGCGCGATACCGCGTTCTCACGCCAGAGGCTCTCTTGATGGATTTGCGCCGCAAACGTCGCCGTCGGCGCATCGACCCCCCACACCAGCCGCGACTGCTGCACCAGCAACCGCTTGTGCGTATAAGCCGCGTGCGGAATCTCAACCGCCTGCACGACAGGGGAAAACAGTAGCGCAAACAAAAGCACCGGCGTCATTGCGAGCGCAGCAAGCGTAGCCTGGACAAGCGAAGCGCCGTCCGGGAACAACCTCACGCGAAGGCGCGAAGGCGCGAAGAAAGCGCCGTCATCCCTGAACATCACGCCCCCAAACAAACACCGATGATGCAAGCGGCGATGATGATCGCGCGTCGTGTGTGCGCCGCGATAAACAACTGCTTATCGACGATCACCGGAGGCGCGTCAAGATCGACGCTCGAATACCTGCAATAATCGCTTGGCCGCGAATCCTTATTCGCGCGCCGATCAAACCAGTAGCCGATCACACCGGCGGCGGGGATCAGCGACAGCTTGTACAACGATACGCCCAGCAACTCAGGCCGCCAAACCGCCACAGCGACCAGCGCTGCAACAGCGATCAACATCCAGCCGGACAAGCGCGGCAACATCGACAAAAACTCGCCAAACATGGCTTGAATAAACTTCATGGCGCTACTCCTTAAAACGGTTCTTGTAACGGGAAGGGGTAAATTTGCACGTCGCCGAGGATGGGCACCATGTAGCGTGCGCTTCAAAAATGCAGCGCCCGCCCTGCCGCCCGCGCCCGTAGTGCTGGCACTGGCCGCAGCGCTCAGAAATATCGCCAGCCCCCTTTTCAAAGGGGGTGGACGCCGAAGGCGAACGGGGGTTTGTCTCTCGGTTTGCACTCATAGCCCCCCGAATGCTACGCATTCGGGGAGAAGAAGAGCCTGCGAAGTATTTCGTAATCAGGAATCAGAGGTCAGGGATCAGATACCCTCCCACGCAAGCGTGGGAGGGTTTGGGTGGAGGTGGTGTTAACGAGACGCGTTCAACTCTGCAAAAACCTCGCACAGCCCAAGTTTGATGATGCTCACGAGCACATACAAACCTTCGAGGTCATGAGGCGCGAAGTGGTGAGAGCATTCCTTGTTTCCGGCCTCAGCGCCCGCAAGCAGCGCCGCTGTGATGCCGTCAAGCGCCTGAATGAGCGTTTCCAGTCGGCAAAGCGGCGGTTCGTCATAGATATTATCCATCGCCATCTCACCCCTCCAGCGGCAGTTGCGGCTGCCGCGCGTCGGCCAGTGCGCGGTATTTCGACCACCGGACCGCGTTGGTCTTTCGCGCCCGCTCAGACAGCGCCGGATTCGGGCTATACGACACCAGCCCGCAGCCACTCATTTCGATGAGCCGATCGCGCACCATTTGCGGCGAAACCCGCAAGAGCAAGCCGATTTCCTTCTGCGACAGACCAAGATTGCGATAACGCAGGATTTTGCGCCAGTCCGGCCTTAGCCGTAGCACCGCATCTTCGAGGCAGGCGATTCGCAGCCGCTCGGGGACATCCACCGGCGTCGCGGGCGTCATCTGATACTGTCCCGTGCGGCGGATCGACGGCAGGACTTCGGCGGTGACCCACTTCCTGAAAGGTTTGGCTTCCCGCTTTTGACTTTTGAACAAGGCGTGGTAAAGGCCGGATTCGTTGACGATTTCGAGACGTTGCTTTCCGCCAAGGGTATTCAAATTTGAATACCCTTTTTCCTCAGCGTCGAGCATCCGTGTCATTGCTGTGGCTGTTTTATATCCGACGGCCTTTGCTACATCAGTCGCCACAAACCAGACAGCGCCGTCCTTGTCGATAGTGCGGACTGATAGCTTTTGCTTGAATTTGAATGTTGCGATTGCGTTTTGCATGATTAACTCCTGTGTTGCGGATTGATCAGCCGCCCCTTCCTTTCCACGGGAAGGGTGGCGGCGCCGACGGGGGTGGAAAACCGGAACACAGGAACCGGCCCAGCCTGAGCTGGCCCCGACGGGCCGCCAGATGAGCTAGACACACATAGCCGTAAAAAAACCGCTGAAAGGGCTTTCGGCGGCTGCGCGCCGTGTTTCCGGGTTTCCACACCCGGTCGAGGAATTGGCCTCGACGCAACAGATAATGCCCCTATCGACAACATTTTGCAAGCGTTTTGACATTTTCGTTTCCTTTTGCCGTACCATTTCCGCTACAAATTCTTTTACGAGAGAGACCAACATGGCGCTGATCCAATGCCACGAATGCGGCAAAGACGTAAGCACTGAGGCTGTGGCTTGTCCTGGCTGCGGGGCGAAGCCGAAACAGCCGGACGCGGCGCCGACGACGAAACCCTCAAACCATCTCTCTGGAAAATTTGTCTTAATAACGTTCATAGCGATTGGCGTGTTTATCTACTACAAAGCCAATGACTACGGCCCATCAGATTCATCGACATCAGCAACGACACAACCATCGCCAAAGCAAATAAAGCAAGGTGCCATAGCTGCGCTTAAGATTGAAAAATTTGACTTTGTTGTAGATGGTTTTGGAAACATCATGATGTTGAAAAATTTGAAGATCCAAAATAACGGAGCGCGCAATATCAAAGACTTTGAGATTACCTGTAACCATTTTTCGAAGAGCGGGACAAAGATTGACAGCAACAAGAGAACCATTTTTGAGGTCATTGAAGCTGGTAAAGCGTGGTCAATAAAAGAATTTAATATGGGTTTCATCAATCAACAGGCAGAAAAAACAAGGTGCGAGATTACCGACCTTGTCGTGATGTAATCAAAACTCAAACGCCCGCTGATTTCCCCTCTCCCCCGCCCCCTCTCCCGCAAGGGGAGAGGGGAGAAGTGAGGTGTCGGTGGTCTTCAAAATGTTCTGCAACTGCCGGTGCGTGATCCGGTACGTGTCCACCAGTTCGTTGATGCTTTTCCCTGCGTCGTAGGCTTTCACGATTTCCACGTTTCGCGCCGCGACGACCGCGCCACGGCAGAAGGGCACGGCCAGCGTGGTGTCGCCATAGTGCCGAATCAATTTCATCGCCTCTTCTTCGCCGACGATTTCGGCCAGCGAGGCCGCGCTGGCCGCGCGATGGCCTTTGGGGATGTGAATCAGCTTGCCGCCAAACGCGCGGACGAACGCCGTCGTGGCGGGAAGCCCGATCACCCCAACCATCTCGCGTATCGTTTTCGGCAGCAGATCGTTCATCTGTTACTCACCCGCCCCTCGTGCTGCTGGATTCCCGCTTTCGCGGGAATGACGGGGAGAGGGGCTTGCTTTGGCTGCCCGCCGCCGCTTCGCAATCTCCAGCGCCGCGTTTAATTTCCGCAGGTTTTCGTAGCTCAACCATTGCAACTTCTGGACGCCGAACATCCGCTTCGACATCGCTTCGGCGTATGTCCAGGGCAGCATCCCGGAGGCGAGGTTCTTTTCGATCCGCGCCATCATGGCTTCGTTGCCCTTGCGGGCGTAGGGGCGCTGCGCCCGCCGTTTGTCAAACCCGTCGCCCTTCGGATCGGCAAACCCCAGCCGCCGCATCTCGGCCAGCACGGCATCGACTTGATGCGGCATCAAATCCGCCGCGCTGCCGACACCGGCGATGCGTTGCAGCATCGCGCGATAGTCGGCGTCCTCCATCGCCAGTTGGCTCTTGGCGATGTGGATTTTGGCAAGCGCGGATTTTCTCACCGATTGAGCGTCAAACTTCATTTCGCGCACCTCGGCAAAAAGCACTGGGTGAGTTTTCCCGTTTTTTTATCAAGATAACGAATCATCCCGAAAATATCGTGAAAAAAATCAAAGTCTGGAGCCGAGAGCAGTTTTTCAAAATTGAGCCTGCATCCATTCGCGTGGGTCGCCGCACAATACATCTCGACATCTTGCTTGGACAGCCCTGCGTATCCATGTTTTTCCAAATGGAGGTCTTCCTTAAAAAACCGTTCCACGATTTTTTCAATGATTTCTGATTCCTTTTTTGTGCACTTGAAACTAATCATCACTTTCTCCTTTCTGATATGGGAGGGATTCGGAGTGACTACGCGGCCTCCTTGATTTCTTCCTGCTTCAGCACATAGCCAAATATGTTCTCGACTTTTAAAGCCGCGCCTATAGTCGCCATCGTTTCGTCGTCAAGGTCTTTCAGCGCTTCTTTGTCCGGCTCTTCCTTGATCCTGATAAATTGCCACAGATCGAGGTCTTTCATCGCCTGCACGCAATCGGCCACTTTCTTGATGACGACTTTTGTCGAGAGCCGATAGCCGACGCTGCCGAAGGTCAGTTCTTTTGTCTTGACCTTCAAAAAGTCGGCGCGGTTCGAGTCGCAAAATTCCTTCATTGCGGTTTCCAGCGCCTTGATCCGCTCTGCCAGCGGGGCAGCCTGTTCTTTCGCGCCTGCCTTAATGTCATCGATGGCCGCGTTCTGCTCGGCTTCGATCATCGCCAGTTCGCGCTGTATCCCGCCGATTTCTTTCAGCGCGTTATCCACGTCGTCGTAGGATTTGAATTGCGTCTCGGTTATTTTTTGCCTTGCCATGTTGCTTCTCCTATGGTGTGTTGTTGTTTAAATTGTTCGACGATCTTCCTGATCCGCGCCTTGTTCAAACGCAGTTCGTCGTCGCTGAACTTCTGCTGCAATTGCGGTTGCGCGTATCCGCGCGCCTGCAACTGCTCAAAAAAATGTTTCGGCGCCGGCCAGCGGTCGCATCGCGTCGCCAGTCCACGAAACGCGGCGCGAACGCGCAATCGGTCTAGCGTCTCAGTCCATTCGATGCCTGATCCACCGATGGCTTCATACCAAACTCGTGCGGTCGATCCCGCCGTATCCTCGGCAGGACTTCCCGGCAAACGAAGCGATAGCAACTTTTGCAGGCCGATTGTTATCTCGTCCAGCAACCAGTCAGGCATCATATGTTGCCATTCAAGCGGTTCGGTTCGCACCACGTTTCATTCCTTCCAATTCCGCAATCGCCTTCATGGTCTGTGACCGCGCGGCTGGCGAGTTGATATTCGTCGGCTCAGTCGCCACACCTCGCATCACGCCGCCCACGCTCGGCTTCCAGTGCGTCAGTACTTCGTAGAGCCAGCCGTGTCCGCGCAGCGGTGTTTTTAAACGCCCTGCGTCGCGCGATGTGATGGCTTGCTCGATTGCCCACACCCACGCCTCCGGCGGCGCGTCGTAAACGCGACCGTCGCGCTCGATCCGCTGCGCCTTGATGTCCGGCAGCAGATCGCCGAGCAGACGCGCGACGCGATCCATCGTCAGTTCGCGCTGCTCCGGTCGATGCAGCGCGAGATACCGGATCAACGCGCCGCCGATCTCGTTGCCGAGCGCAAACGCCGCCACCATCGCTTGACGCGCGGCGTCGTGTTGCACGAGCGCGTCGAGCGAGAGTGTTGCTCCGCAAGAGGGACAGCGGGTTTTCATCACTGCACCCTCACCATCAGCGCCGGGACGCCGTTGAGTTCGCCGACAAACCGATTCGCGCCATCGGCAGCGCCGACAAACCGCCAGGCGCTGCGCGTTCCGCCTGCGAGGTTGCATTCGATGGCCGACCCCGTCGGCAGCGTGACGCTGCACGAGTAGATGTTTTTCCCGCTGCGATACGCGACCACGCCGACCGAAACGTCGGGCGTTGTCCAGTAGAGATCAAAGCGCTGTGCTGTCGCAACGCCTGTGCGGTAATCCGTTGGCACGATAACCCAATCGCCAAGCATCCGCGCGTTGATATCGCGGACGTAGCCGTTGTTTTCAGGAGGCGTCATCGGTGCTCCGTCAACTTGCTGCGCGTAAGCGCACGTCGAGAGCAGCATCGTTGCTGCCAGTGTCAAAAGTTTGGTTTTCATTTCGTTTCCTTTCTGTTTATCTGCCCCCTCTGTTTTTCCCCTCTCCCGCTTGCGGGAGAGGGTGGCCGAATGCCGGGAGAGGGCTGGGGTTTGTTTTGATCAGCCTCTCACTACGTTTCCTGATGCCTGATTCCTGACCTCTGATCCCTGCTCGGCGCATTTCGCACGCACAAAACACTCGACCACCTGAAACGCTTTGGCGATGGTCAGGTCGCGCGACCCGACCACCAGCCCTGCCAACACCGCCAGCGCCGCACGCGCTTCATCCGCCGGTGGCGCAAACGCGATGTGCTGTTTCAGGATTTCGCCGACGATGCGCTGTCCGCGAAGAAAGTCGCACATCTCGTCACGCGCGATGCGTTCGCTCTTTCCGCCTTTCTCATCGACCAGCCGCGAGATCACGCCAAACGACAGCGCCACGGTTTCAATGTCCGGCACCATCGGCTCTATCAGCGCCGGAACGTATTTAACTTCGCCTCTATCAACTACCTGCAACATTTTCATTCCCTCCATTCTTTCCGTTTAAAAATCGTTGGCCATGCGGGCACACTTGACACGCTCTCCAGTGCCTCATCGCCATCGGGTTGTGCGTCGGCGCTTTTCCCGCGCACGTTGCTTTACATTTCTCCGGCGACAGCTCCTCGCCGGTGTGGGGGCACGGATAACGCGCGATCATCTGCATGATCTCCGCCGCCACCTTTTCCAACGTCGCCTGGTACTTGCCGTTCAGGATCATCGAGATCGTCGTGATCGAATAGCCGAGCCGCGCCGCCACCTTGCGATACGATGATGACTCCACTTCGCGCCGCAGGATTTCGATGGCGCGCTCGACATCTCCACTATCAAGCTCCCCTCTCCCTGCCCCCTTTTCAAAGGGGGTGTTTGCCGCGGGAGCCATTTCCCCTTGATGCTCCCCTCTCCCGCTTGCGGGAGAGGGGTTGGGGGAGAGGGCAATGGGGATGGGGTTCGCCAAACTCCCAAGCTGCCTGATGATTTGCTGCCTCATTCCTCGATCTCCTCATGCCACACGATCTCGCCGAGATTCGGGTCATAGACGCACTTCGTTTTTTGAACGATCGGCGCACGCGGCCCGGTGTTGCGTGACGGCTTCAGCACATAACAAGCCTCAGCGCGATCCCCGACCCTCTGCAAATACCCAGCAGCGCAAAGGTGCCGAACATAGAGCCGCGCCGTTTCAGGCGTCACGACGCAATCATCCGTACTGGCCGCGCCAGCCAATTCCGTCGCCGAAAAATCGCATTGCAAAATCCGCATCGTGCGCCACATTGCATCCCGTGCCGCGCCATTCGTCGCAGGCGTTCCGTCCGGTCGCAAGCGCGGCGCGTCAACGCCAACGTTTTTAATCAGCCGATACACAACATAACTGGCTCTCTTGTTCGCCTCTGCGATTTCAACGTAGCCGCCGTTCAGCAGGGCGCGGATGTAGCTGCGCACCGCCTCAGTCTCGTTGTTCGTCGCCGCAGCCAGCGCGATGATGCTGCTCTCGTTCTTCCTCCGAAGCTCTTCCCATATCCACTGACGCGGCGACTTCCCGCCAGCGCGCTCGAGGTGAGTGGCTTTACGCATCGCCGCCACCTTTCTGCGCCTCGGCAATGGCGTCTTTGATGACTTTATTCATCGCCTCGTTGTGGGCTAATGCACCTTCTCTCGTTATATGGACGCGGCCAAGCTCTAAAAACAATTTGTTAAGGTCGTTATCGACCCACTCAAACTTGACGGCACCGAATAAAGGCTGTGGCACATAAACTGTTGTTCTGTACTCTGGTGCCTCCATCAACGGCATCGGCACTTCGATACCGGCGATGGTCATGGTTCGCGTCGGCGCAGGCTTGCGGCGGTAATCGTGCAAAACAAACCACAACGGTGAGCCATCGCATTTCCACCACCGTGATCCGTCGTTTTTATCTTTGTACTCCCACCGCTCCCACGGCTTATCCGTCTCGGCGGCATCATTCGCATACAGCGCCATCAAGTGTGCGTGCTTGTGTCCGCGTTTTGCGTCATGCTTGCGCCGATATTCACGTCCCTCGTGCCACGCGATGGGATACTTGCAATCCCGCCAGACAGGGTTTTCGTCGCTTGTGTACGCCCACTGCCACCGCTTCCACGGTCGATCAGTCTCCACTGCATCCTGCGCGTACAACGCTTTCAGTTCCACGTGTTTTTCGCTCATTTCATCCCCTCCTTATCGGCGGCGCACTGTTCGCCGCCATGTTGACCATCTCTTGGAAATGCTCAATACCCGAGATGGAAAGGCTCACTATCCAGTCGTCGAGCTTAAGCACGAGTCTGTACGGCCTTTCCTCTTCTTCCGTTAGCAGCTCCATGTGCGCTTCGCCGTAGCCAATCGTTTTGATTCGATCTTTTGTTTTTGAGTTTGTAATAAAGCCGTCAACCAAAACGCAAGTGTTAAAAACCTTTTTCGGCACACGCAAAGGAAAAATCTTCTTCATCACCCTCTCCTAACCGGCGCTTCACCTGTGTAAAGATTCCCCTCGCCAACCGCCGCAAGGTCAACCGTGTCTAACGCATCGCGCAGCGCCACATCTTTGATAACGGATAAATTCACACACACGCGCCGCACGCTCCCGTGCGCGATCTTCACGACGTGTTCGAGTAACGCCTGATCCACCGTGACGCCCTGACAATAGATTTTGCAGAGAAGTTTCGCGTCCTCGATGGATACCGGCAGCGCAGGAACCCACGCCAGAACGCGGCTGTGAAACCGCTCGTGTTTTTTTAGCTTCTGCGGGATGTTTTCTTCTCCTACCAGCAGCATCGTTCCCTGACTGCCCTCATAAATGTCGCGCACCAGCTCGATCATGCCGTTGTTACGGAGGCAAAAATCGAATTCATCAATGATGAGCGGCCTGCGCGATAGCCCGATCTGTTCGCAAATTTGATCTAGCATCTTGGCTATGGTGTTCTCCGCCGTGACGCCCATTTCAAAAAGGATTTTCTCGAGAAGCGTTTTCCGGTTCCACGCCGACCGCACCTGCACGTAGTAGCCGCGCATCTGGTTTGCAATCGCTGTGCAAGCATAGGTTTTTCCGCGCCCGGGCGCACCGTAAAGCACGCCGATTCCCGGTAAACCTCCCTCACGCGCTGCCATGTTCTGCAAAACGCTTGCAGCGACGGCAAGGTTTTGCAGCATTGCCACGCCGTTCCCAACGTTGTCTTTTTTCCTGCCTTCATTCATAATGTCCTCTCTTTCTTTGTTTTACTGCTCCACTCAAGCGCCAGATGCCCTAACATCTGGCGCTCATTTTTTCTACCATCAAAAAACCTTTGTACTCAGGCGACTGTGGGTATTTCTGGATCCAACTACGCGCCCAGTCGCTTGGCAGATCATCGGCTGGCAACACCGACAAACGCTTCCATTCGGTGTGCCTCGCTTTCGCCGTTTTCGGCACACACCATTCCTCCGCTTCGATCACTTTGCCGGCGTCGGCAAAATGATCGTCAGCCCCCTTTTCAAAGGGGGTGGACGCCGAAGGCGGACGGGGGTTTGTGCTTTCAACCCTCTCCCATTGCGGGAGAGGGTGGCCGGAGGCCGGGAGAGGGGTGGCAACCATTTCGTTGCCCTCAACAAAATGGTTTGGCTGCATCTCTGCCAGCTTGATCGTCGTTAAACCCGGGATTACAAGCGTGTCCACCTGCTCAATCGCAGGCTTCCCGCGCCGCTCGGCCTGCACCTCATCCAAGTGCAACCGCAAACGCTTCTCACGTCCTGCAGCGCGCTTGTCCCGTGCCTGCTCGACGACGCTCATCGGGTAGTAATCGGTCTGGTTGCCGTTCAGCTCAGCAGTGCAGACAAATCGCTCTTCGTCGTCGTAAACCCACACCCGCGACGCATCGTGCAGGTCGTAGGCGACGCGCAGTTGTGACCCGTGCCACTCTTCGAGTTCCTTTGAAAAATAGCGGTTATTCCACAACACGACTTCGCCACGCTGCACCGTCCGCAGCTCATGCGGACGCCAGATGATCGCTTTCTCGGCCTCGCTCAACATGTGCGGCTCAAACCCTGCCGACACCTTCTGCGCCCACACCTCATTCGGCGTCATGTGGCGCGTGGTTCCGTTGATGTTGATTTTCGGCAACGTCCGATGTGGCCTGTCGTTGTAGCGCTGCACAGCGGCCTCACAGTGATTTATAAACGCCTGCCAGCCGAGCAGCGGCATCTTTGCCGATACGCCAGCCTCGCGCTGTTTAAGCGCCTGCCGACTGATCTTGTGTGTCAACTGCCGCGCCTGTCGATCCATGTCCGCGCCCATGTACCCGGGCAATTCCTTCGCGGCCTTGACCCACAAGGTCTTGTGCAGCCGCTCGATCACGCCGCGCGCTTGGCTGTTGTAGGGCACCGAGTGCACCATCTCGACCGCCAATCGGCTCATGAAGCCGGTGGCCACGTCCTGCATCATCTCGTTGACGTAACCCGACCCGTTGTCCACATAAAACAGCGCAGGGATACCGTTTAATTCCACCGCGTGCCGGAACGAATCCAGCACAGCGAGACGCGATTCCGAGAGCGACACCGACCAGCCGACCAGGCGGCGCGTGGCGATGTCGATGACGCTGGTGATCTCCGGGCGAAATGGCCTGCCGTGATAAGGATGCTGCACCTCGGCGTCAAAGGTGTGCCCGTCGGCGCTGTAGATGTCGCATGGCAAAAGATGCTCGAAACGCCGACGGCGGCAGGGCTTGATTGACTTGATCTCACGCGGCCCCATCCGGCCAACTTCGCGGCTGACGTGACCGACTTTTTCGAGGAAGCGGCGTACCTGATGGATCGACGGCAACATCCGCTGCGGCTCTGTCGACCACTCAACCGCGAACCGCTCAAAAGCGTGCTGCACACTCGGCTTCTCAGGGCGCTGGTAGTAACTCATAAACACCGGCGCCCACGCCGGAACACTCATGTCCCGCTGCGGCACCACCGGCACCAGCGACCCGCGCTCGGCCTGTTCCATGAATCGCAGCAGGCTACGCACCGACGGCAACGCCGCCGCCGATCCGCGACCCCGCGTGTCCTTCGCAAGCTCCAACTGGCGCATCACCTGCTCCGGCAATTCGCCGAGTTTCGCCATATCCAGCAGCGCCGTCGCCGCCCGCTGCCGACAGTACCCAGTGCGCTGCATCACGGCCTCAACGGCGGCGATCACGCCACGCCGAGCATCGGCGATTAAACGCTGACGACCCGTCGCGCTGGCCTCATACGCCGCCACCGATTCCGGCGTCCGAACCGCCAGCGCCGTCACCGGCGCAACCGCCAACACGTTACGAGCAGCGCGGCGTTTAATTTCCTCTTGCGCCGCGACCGGAAGCGATGACACGGCATACAACCGACCGCCGCCGCTTCCCTCACGTTTTATCCACGCCCACCCCTCGACAGTTGCGCGTCTCAATATATTTCGCTCTGTGGATGGCAACCCCGGCAGCTTCATTTCTGCCAGATCGCGGGCGCTGTAGTGTTCACCTCTCATAGCGTTTTCCACAAACGAAAAACGGGGCTGCCCGCCGGATCAATCCGGGAGTCAGCGGCAGCGGGCAGCCCCTGGCTGATGGGATGGGAAGGCACCCCGTGCGGTAAACTGTAATGGCTGAAAAAAAACAGACCTCACAGGAGCCCTCCCGATGGAAGAAAAACATGACGCAACCACAGACGATCAATTGCTTGCTCTTCATGGTGCGTTTAATTGCCTTTTGAAAACGTTGTACGAGTCCGGGCAATTGGACAAGGACAGGCTTTACCGTCATCTATGCAGCAACGCGAATTTTCTTGAAGAAAACGGTTTGCCAGAGGCCGCTGCGGCGCTTGATGAGATGCGCGGGCATCTCGATTCGCTTTTGCCAACTCGATGAAATACGGCGCTATGTAAGGCGTCTTTGTCATAACTGGTCTCCAAAAAGCCCAAGCTCCGGCTCGGCGTGTTTAATGACGTTCTGGCGCTGATAGGCTAGATCGGACAAGGTGATGGATAGCGCCTCGACGGTTTCTTCTGCCGTCGCGCGCCCTTCATAGAATTTCGCCAGTGTCGAAAACGCCTGCGCGAAATTTGCCTGCGCCTCGGCCAGCGTTTTTACCGACGCGCCACGTCCAACCGGCACGTCGATAACGATCCGCCCACCCGCCACGCACAGGTACTCGCTGATGTAGCTGCAACAACAAAAAGCCTCGAACTGGCGCAGCCGGTTCAGAGGCATTGAGCCGTCAGCCAGCCACCGATACACTGTCGATAAAGGGACGCCCATGAGGTCGGCCAGCATCTTCGGCGGACGGCGCAACTTGTCTGCGGCATGGTCAACGCACATCTGGATAGCCTCGTCCAGACTTGTCGCTCGCCGTGTCCTGTTGCTTTTTCTCATGTTGTTTTACCCTAATCGAGAATCGTTTCACTTGCGTTTAAACGGTCGCAGGTTCAAAATGCCCTCACTTAAGCGGCGCGGCGCTCTTGGAAGCGCACAGAGCCACAACGTAATGAGGGATTGATGACGATTTGAGGGCTAAAACTTCTACGGGCATATCGCTCCGGCCAAATGGTTTCTGGTCGAACACGTAGCGCTTCGGCGACAATTTGTTCTGCCTTCGGCCAATCGCGCCGCAGAACCGCATTCAGCGTTGTTCCGCAGTACCCTTGTTGCAGTGACAGCTTGCGTAGCGTCGTGCCATTTTTTCGCAGGGCAGCGATGATGTCTGCCGGGTGCCAGTCCTGTGCAGTTTTTTTTGCGATCCTGTTTGCGCTCATTTTTCAACCTAATTTGTTTACACGATGGCGCAATGATAACCACAAAAGAGATCGTTTGCAATCCCTTTGTAGGTTATCCGACCTCGTTCTGTCTCTTTTTTGCAAACAATTTAGGTTATTTCTTATTATTCAATGGGTTAAGTTATGTCAGATAACCGCGAATTAGGTGATTCCGAATATCCGACCTCAAGCAAAGAGGTTGGACATTCAGGTTTTCACTCTCGATTACACTTTCTTGTAAACAGAGCTAAAAGCGTTCGCTCGTTCGCAATCTCTGCTGGAATCTCGCAAACAGGGCTTCAGCGGCTGCTGTCTGGAGGGGAGCCAACCTTGAGCACTCTTATCGCCATCGCAAAAGAGGGTGGGGTATCTGTCGATTGGCTTGCTACCGGAGAAGGGATTTGCCAAAGCGGCGCGGCGCTTCCTACACTTGTGCGCGACACTCTTGGAAACCCAGTCGATCCTGACGATTTTGTTTTTGTCCCGCGCTATTACATTCTGATGTCCGCAGGGCATGGCGCGTTCTGGCAAGAAGAACAGCTACGAGACGTGATCGCATTCCGCCGCGACTGGATTCGTAGGCACCTTAACTGCTCCGCACCTGAAAACCTTGTGGCAGCCATCGTCACAGGCGATTCGATGGAGCCGACGCTTCACAACAACGACACAATCATCATTGACCGAGGTACAACCGAGATAAAAGATGGTATTTACGCGATCAGCTACGACAATAGGCAGTGGGTTAAACGCTTGCGTCCACAGGATGATGGTAGCCTTCTTGTAATCAGCGACAACCCTGATTACTTGTCGTTTCGCCTGACAGATGAGAGAGATAACGGCTTTATTGTTCATGGGCGCGTCTGCTGCCGCCTAGCGGACAAACCACCTACAACTTACTGACAAAACGCCTGCAAAAGATGACATTTGCGGTATTTTTTCGCAGCTTTTGGACAATTCGTCGCTTAACCTCTGATCGCCATCAAAGCGCCTGTGGATGCGGCTTTTCGGCCTTTTTTTGTTTTTAGGCGCGCTGACAAAATGCCCGCTCCCCCGCATAGCCCCGAAGGGGCTTAATATGAGTAACCGTCGGTGGAGCGAGCATCGCGAGCGAAACCGGCGGAAAGCGAACATCCAACACTCCCCCAGCCCTGCAAGGGCTGAATAATCCTGAAAACCTCAGTTGGACGTGCCCGCCAGTGCTGGCGAGCGCGTAGCACACTCACCCAATGGATAGGTATCTACACACGTAGGGGGGGGGGTAGCCCCGAAGGGGCTTAATATGAGTAACCGTCGGTGGAGCGAGCATCGCGAGCGAAACCGGCGGAAAGCGAACATCCAACACTCCCCCAGCCCTGCAAGGGCTGAATAATCTCTGTTCAGCCCTTGCAGGGCTGGACGATGGCGCTGTCTGTCTCCGCCGGTTCCGCGTTCGCTACGCTCACGCTCCACCGACGGTTACTCATGTTGCGCGCCTGCGGCGCTGCCTGGAATGTGAGAGAAAAGCATGTCATCAGAGACCATGACGCAACACTTGTGTAGATACCCATGCACCCAATGGATGGCAAGTTTCCACGCGGTTTTCCATAAGCTCAAAAGCGGTCATCTGCGGTTTTCAGGATAACAAGCCGACGACCTTCTCGGCGTCATTTTCAGCCGGTTTCGTATTGGAAAATGGGCGGAAAATGATCGAATTGCATGCAAAACCACTCTAAAATAAGCGCATCGTCCGCCGCTCCTGCGCGACGAAAGCTTTTCCAAAAACTGCGCGACTTTTTGCTTTCTTGCCCATCAAAAAAACAACGGTGGAACGCGCTTCATGTAAAATAAGCAAGCCCCCGTTCCGATAGCCTTTATGATCGCTTCGTCGCTTCAGGTCAGCATTGTCACCTACCGTCCCGATGAAGACGCGCTGATTCGTTGTCTCTATGCGCTGTCTGAAGCCATCGAGTTCGCACGCGCCGAAGGCGTGCTGCGAACGGTCAACGTGGCGTTGATCGACAACAGCGAGAGTCGGAAAGTGGTCGAACGGCTGGTCGAGTTGGGCGATCTTTTCTTTCGTGAGCCGACGCAGGTTTCCTATCTGCACGGGCACGCCAACATCGGTTTCGGCGCAGCGCACAATCTGACGCTGCACGGCAGCGGCGCCGATTACCATCTGATTCTGAGCATCGAAACCGAGTTGATGCAGACCGCCCTGTCCGAAGGTGTGCGCTGGATGAATGATCATGATGATGTCGGCGCGGCAGCGCCGTCGTTGTTTGCGTCGGGCGGCATTCGGATGTATCCGTGCCGACGCTTTCCGTCGGTCTTCGATCTGTTTCTGACCAGCGTGGCGCCGGTGTGGTTGCGCGGTCTCTTCGAGCGCCGGATCAGACATTACGAAATGCGTTCCGAAACCGATTTGCACGATCCTTTCTTCGACATCCCCTGCTTTTCCCGCGCATGCGTTCTGGCGCGTCGTCAGGTAACCGATCAGAGCAGCGGTTTTGATCCGACGTTCTTTCTCTATTTCGAAATGTACGACTGGATTCTTCGTCTCGGCTTGATCGCCAGAACGGCTTACATTCCGAACATGCGCGCCGTGTTTTACGATAATTTTATTCTCGGCAGCGAACGCATCAAACACAAAAGAATCTTTTGCAAGAGCGCGATCGCTTTCTTCCGGAAACACGGGTGGAAGTGGTTCTGACGTTGCGCCCGTTTTCATTTTCGTTTCCGTTCTCATGGCCTCCACATTAATCAGCGTTTCGCAACTGGCCGCCCATCTCGACGATCCCGATTGGCGGATCTTTGATGTGCGGCATGATCTCGCCGATCCGTCCTGGGGTCGCCGCGCTTACGAAGCATCCCATGTCCCGCGCGCGCTTTTCGTCTCGCTCGACGAAGATTTGTCCGCGCCGCAGAACGGCAAAAATGGGCGTCATCCGTTGCCGACGCCGACACAATGCGCCGAGCGGCTGGCGCGTTTTGGCGTGACGCAGGGAAAACAAATCGTCGCTTACGATCAGGGATCGGGCATGTTCGCGGCGCGATTGTGGTGGATGCTGCGCTGGTTGGGGTTGGATCGCTGCGCCGTGCTCGACGGCGGCTGGGCGCAATGGCAGGCCGCGGGATTGCCGACGTCCGCCGCGAAAGAAACGCCGCAACCCGCGAATTTCGCGCCGCAACCTCAAGACTTCACCGTGACCGCAGACGCAGTGCTCGCCAACCTGTCCGCGCCGACGATGACCCTGATCGACGCACGTCCCGCCCCGCGTTTTCGCGGCGAAAACGAAACCCTCGATCTGGTCGGCGGACACATCCCCGGCGCGCTGAACCGCCCGTTCACCGAGAATCTGAATGCCGACGGCGCCTTCAAAACCGCCGCGCAACTACGCACCGAATTCACGGCGCTGCTCAAAGACGCGCCTCCTTCGCAGATCGTTCACCAATGCGGCAGCGGCGTGACCGCCTGCCACAACGCGCTGGCGATGGAAATCGCCGGCCTTTCCAGCTTGCGCCTTTACCCCGGCTCCTGGAGCGAGTGGTGCAGCGATCCGGCGAGGCCGGTGGCGAGGGGCGTATGACCCGAATCAATCATGAGGCGTTGAGGCCGCTTGCCAGCAAGTATCTCTGGTGGAAAACGCCGGAAGAAGCTCTTGCCATGCCGGAGCGTGTCATCGCTCAAGTCTCATGAATATCGGCGATTACGAAGACGTTCAGCTTCTTGTTGCGCAGGTCGGCGATGAGACGCTTCGTGAGGTCTTGACGCATGCGGAAGCCGGTCAGATCAACGAGCGTTCCTGGACTTATTGGCATTACCGTCTTGGTCTGGCCGACCTGGGTAACGTTCCTGCCATGCCTGTGCGGGAGTTCGCCTGACATAGGCTTGCCGCCATAAAAAAACGGACGCCCGAAAATTTCGCAGCGTCCGTTTTTATTTGGTGTGCTACGCGCCGGTTATCGCATCATCGCCGTAGCGCCCAGTCCGAACATCGCGCCGCCGAGAGCGCCAACGACGGTAAAGAGCACGATGCTCACGACAACCACGCTCACGATAACAACGATATTAAAGACAACCTTCTTGTCTTCCGGCACTCTCATCAGCTTCGGCGCGCCCAGCCAGAAAAGCACCAGCGAGTAAATGGCCGCCAGCATCACAAGGGTGCCGAGCGCCGGAATGATCGTCAGAACCGACACAACCCATACCGGCGTTGCACTGTAAACGGCGACTTTGAGCGCCTGCACCAGATTGGCCTGGCCGTTGAACTGCGGGGTCAGCGTACTAATGATCCATGCAACAACGTAGAGCATGGCAAGGCCGATAACATAGCCCAGGATTCCCATCACCAGCCCGGCAACAATCGGCGTTTTGATCGTCATTCCGAATACCGTCATCCCGACAAGCGAATTGCCGATAAACCCGGCAACCGCCGGAATGAGCGCCAGAAGAACTGCGTAATTGGTATAGAGGCTGTTGACGGTAGCGCTTTCCCCGTCGATCACTCCCCACTCTTTAACCGGCGACAACAGAATGTTTTTAACTCGCGCAACAATATCCACAAACGTCTCCTTGAGAATTTTTTGAGGGCAACAGCTCTTTTGATGCCGTCTGGAATATACACCCAAACCGCCATCGGCGCCACGAAAAAAGTCATGGTCGCGCTTAATTCTTGTCGGACGTTCTGTGTGTTGGGTCAACCTAAAAACCTCAGTTGGACGTGCTCGCCAGTGCTGCGCCCGCCGTGTCAGGCAAGGCGCGACGACGACGCGGGCTGCCCCCCCGCGAGGAGGAGCAACGCAGAATGGCGCGGTGGGCGTAGTACTGGCGAGTGCGTAGCGCACTCACCCAATGGGTGAATGCCGAAAAAGGCTCCCAAGCAAGCTACCGAGCGATTTCCCATAAGTTCACAAGCGGTCAACTGAGGTTTTTAGGGTCAAGGCTTTTTGTGTTCGTCCTCTGTCTTACCGTCGTTCTTTTCTCTCAGCGTATTGATCAGCGCCGCCTGCAAGCGCGCGTGCAGTTTCAGGAATCGGCCACGCAGCAACCAGCCCAGAAAAAAGACGCCCGCAAGCATCAGAACGAATTGTCCGACCGTCGGCAGAATACCGATGCTCATGATCACGATCAGCAGCAGAAAACCGATCAGCGTCATCAGCGGAATCAACTCGGCGATGACGCGGCGCACCGGTTCGGCATACCGTCCGGCAACCGCCGGCGATACGCTCGATTCCGCCAACACCATGCTCAACGCTTTCAGTTTGCCGTAAGCGGCGAGCAGGCACGGCAACGACAGCAAAACAGCCAACCCCCAGGGCACCATGCCGCCCCAGAAAGGCCGCACCCCCCATGTTTCGAGCGCCGCGATGATGCCGGGGGCAAAGTAATGGCCGGCCAGAAAGATGCCCGTCACCAGCGCCAGATTGATGACCACCTGCAACACGATCCGGCGAATGATCGCCGCCTGTTGAGCGCGGTCTCCCTGCGGCTGAATGCTTTGCAACCAGGTAGAGTAAAGTTGGCTGATGTAAACGACGCGCGGCGGCATGGCGTCCGACAGCTTGCGGCTCAACGGATCCGCCCATTTGATCAGGTACGGCGTCAACAACGACGTAACCGCCGACACCGCCACCGCGATCGGGTAAAGAAATTCGCTCGTCACCTTCAGCGATTGACCGAGCGCCGCGATGATGAACGAAAATTCGCCGATCTGCGACAGCCCCATGCCGACGCGCATCGACGTGCGCCCGCTGTTGCCCGCGATAAACGCGGCAGTGCCGCACGCAAACAATTTGCCGAACACGACCACCGCGGTGATCAACGCAATCGGCCAGGCATATTCGAGCAGAACGCGGGGATCGAACAACAAGCCGATGGCGACGAAAAAGATGGCGCTGAACATATTGCGAACCGGATCAATGATTCGCTCGATCGCCTGAATGTGACGCGATTCCGCGATGATCGCGCCGATCACAAAAGCACCGAGCGCGACGCTGTATTCCAGCTTGACCACGATCAGACAAAAACCGAAACACAGCGCCAGCACCGTGATCAACATCATCTCATCGTTCTTGTAGCGCGAAACATAATTCAAAAGGCGCGGGACGAGCAGAATACCCAGCACCAGCGCCGCCACCATGAACAACGTCAATTTGCCCAGCGTGCCGAACACGGCGGCAGTGCCGACTTCGCCGGTGATCGCGATGGACGACAACAACGCGATCATGCCGATCGCCAGAATGTCGTCGAAAATCAGAATGCCGAAGATCAATTGCGCGAAGCGTTCGTGCTTCATCTTCAAATCGTCCAGCACCTTGATGATGATCGTCGTGGACGACACCGACAACATCGCGCCGAGGAAAATGCCGTTCATCACGCCCCAGCCGAAATACATCGCGATCGAATAACCCGCCCACATCATCAACGCGATTTCGGCCAGCGCCCCGAACAGCGCCGTCAGCCCGACGCTGGCCAGCTTCTTCAGCGTAAACTCCAGCCCCAGCGTAAACAACAGAAAAATGATCCCCAACTCGGCCAGCGTGTCGATCGTTTCCTTGTCGTTGATCAACTGAAACGGGGGCGTATAAGGGCCGATAATCACGCCCGCCAGAATGTAACCCAGCACGACCGGCTGCTTGAACCGATGAAACAAAAGCGTCACCACGCCGGCGATCAGCATTACGATGGCAAGGTCTTGAATAAAGCCTTCGGCGTGCATGCGAAACAAATTCCTCGGTGAAAATAAAACTGCGTCAAACTGCGGAAAGCGGCGCTTGACCACAGTCGGCATGGTCGGCGCTTTTAACCGCATATTTTATAGTGAGACACCGGCTCCACATGAGGATTTCGCGGCGTTCCGCGAAAAAAAGTGCGCGTCGTCATTCCTTTGGAGGCGATGGCGTGAAGCCGCAATCAGGTATCAGAGGTCAGGAATCAGCGCGTAGGGGCGCGATTTATCGCGCCCTGTTTGTTCTCACGCGAAGGCGCGGAGAAAACCTTTTAACCACGAAAAGCACGAAAGCCACGAAACCGTGTAGCCCGGATAAGCGAAGCGCCATCCGGGTGTCCGGTATCAGAGGTCAGGAATCAGCGCGTAGGGGCGCGATTTATCGCGCCCTGTTTGTTCTCACGCGAAGCCGCGGAGAAAAACCTTCAACCACGAAAAACACGAAAGCCACGAAACCGTGTAGCCCGGATAAGCGAAGCGCCATCCGGGTGTCAGGTATCAGAGGTCAGGAATCAGCGCGTAGGGGCGCGATTTATCGCGCCCTGTTTGTTCTCACGCGGAGGCGCGGAGAAAACCTTCAACCACGAAAAACACGAAAACCACGAAACCGTGTAGCCCGGATAAGCGAAGCGCCATCCGGGTGTCAGGTATCAGAGGTCAGGAATCAGCGCGTAGGGGCGCGATTTATCGCGCCCTGTTTGGCCTCACGCGAAGGCGCGGAGAAAACCTTCAACCACGAAAAACACGAAAGCCACGAAACCGTGTAGCCCGGATAAGCGAAGCGCCATCCGGGTGTCAGGTATCAGAGGTCAGGAATCAGCGCGTAGGGGCGCGATTTATCGCGCCCTGTTTGTTCTCACGCGAAGGCGCGGAGAAAACCTTTTAACCACGAAAAGCACGAAACCGTGTAGCCCGGATAAGCGAAGCGCCATCTGGGTGTCAGGTATCAGAGGTCAGGAATCAGCGCGTAGGGGCGCGATTTATCGCGCCCTGTTTGGCCTCACGCGGAGACGCGGAGAAAAACCTTCAACCACGAAAAACACGAAAGCCACGAAACCGTGTAGCCCGGATAAGCGAAGCGCCATCCGGGTGTCAGGTATCAGAGGTCAGGAATCAGCGCGTAGGGGCGCGATTTATCGCGCCCTGTTTGGTCTCACGCGAAGCCGCGAAGAAAAACCTTCAACCACGAAAAGCACGAAAACCACGAAACCGTGTAGCCCGGATAAGCGAAGCGCCTTCCGGGTGTCAGGTATCAGAGGTCAGATTCCGTAGGGGCGCGATTTATCGCGCCCTGTTTGTTCTCACGCGAAGGCGCGGAGAAAACCTTTTAACCACGAAAAACACGAAAGCCACGAAACCGTGTAGCCCGGATAAGCGAAGCGCCATCCGGGTGTCAGGTATCAGAGGTCAGGAATCAGCGCGTAGGGGCGCGATTTATCGCGCCCTGTTTGGCCTCACGCGGAGACGCGGAGAAAAACCTTCAACCACGAAAAACACGAAAACCACGAAACCGTGTAGCCCGGATAAGCGAAGCGCCATCCGGGTGTCAGGTATCAGAGGTCAGGAATCAGCGCGTAGGGGCGCGATTTATCGCGCCCTGTTTGTTCTCACGCGGCGGCGCGGAGAAAACCTTCAACCACGAAAAACACGAAAACCACGAAACCGTGTAGCCCGGATAAGCGAAGCGCCATCCGGGTGTCAGGTATCAGAGGTCAGGAATCAGCGCGTAGGGGCGCGATTTATCGCGCCCTGTTTGGCCTCACGCGGAGACGCGGAGAAAA